>WASW01097128.1_pt1 | contig 110891 bp, 136 predicted proteins | sample 5698521 | NCBI WGS metagenome assembly WASW01 (sample SAMN11175560, study PRJNA528189) | sponge metagenome | isolation source: marine sponge | host: Leucetta | place: Antarctica: Western Antarctic Peninsula, King George Island | collected 2013-01
TACCTGAACATGTTATTCCTGTTGCATACTTGTGTTTAGGATATGTTGATGAATTTGCAGAAAAGCCAGATCTTGAAACTAAAGGATGGTTACCAAGACTAGAATTGAAAGATGTTGTATTTTTTGAAAAATGGAATAATAAAGAAAATAAAAATTGGGAAAAAATTCAAAAAATGATCAAAGAAAATCTTGATTACGCTTAAATAATTAAGAATGTTTTTTTTTGCTGGGCTTGTAGCGCAGAGTCAATTTGACGCGCAGCATGGATAGCGCAGTAGCTTCCTAAGTTATAGGTCGAGGGATCGAAGCCCTTCAAGCCCGTTTAATTTCAACAAGTAATGGGAATTTAAATACAAAGACAAATGGCTGAAGATATGAAAGTTGTTGTCATTTCTGGTAGCCCAAGAAAAAATGCAAATACGCAAATTATTATGAAATATGTTTTTGAATATGCTAAATCAAAAAATCAAGATACAAAATTAATTAATCTCTCTGATGGTCTGATTGAATACTATAGAGGACCAGACATAGAATATAATGAAACAACAAAATCTGCTGGAAATGACATCATGGATGCAGATGTATGGTTAATTGGCTCACCAATCTATAATTCATTTTTTAGTTCAGCATTGAAAAATCTATTTGAATATGTGAATTATAAAAAAACTCCAGGAAAAGTTGCTGGGATTACAATTCTAGCTGCAGGAAATATTGGTTTTGTCAATGTCCAGACATTAATCACACAATTAATGTCATATTTCAGAGTAATAACAAATCCAAAGGCAGTATTTTTGACCACAGAATCTATAAAAGAAAATGCAGTTGATGATGATGATGCAAAAACTAGACTAAGAGAAATGGTAGATGAAACTTTAGAGATGGCCTCTAAATTACATCAAAATTAACCTCAATTTAATATTAATCAGAATTCGATATTCTAAATTCATACATAAAAAATATAATAATTCATTAAAGAAAATTTTTGTAAATTTCTAAATATAGATTAATAGTTATTAAGAAAATTCAATAATTAGAAAATAATTTATTTTATCTAACAAGTCTTCATGAAAATTTATTGTCTATATGAAATTTTTATTTATATGAAAAATTTAGAATTTAAAAATAGTTATTACTGTTTTTTAATTTTGTAAATTAAATAATACTATATTTTTATTAACAATACTTCAATTGATAAAATATATTCATCATATTTATAAAAAATACAAATTTAGCTAATAATCATAATTTGAAGCTTGAATTAAAAAAAATCTATTCGTATTTAAAATGCAAAAGTCAAATATTAACATCGTATAGGAATTATACTATTGAATTTGAAAAAAGATCCAACTGAATTATGTTCATGTAAATGTCATTTTGGAGGTGCAGTAAGTTGTCCGGGTTGTAAAGAAAATCATGGTGAAGTTTGTTGTCATTGTAAAGATTAAATCTATTTACTCTTAGTTTTACTTCCAGATGCTAACATTTTGAGATTAGCTAATTCAGTTTTTAATGACTCTATCTGAACAAGAGTTTCAAGATTTGAAATTTCTTGATTTAATCTTTCAATTTCACTGTCTTTGAGTTTAACGGATTCTCGCACATTATTTAGTTCAAGAGATAGTTCATTTTGGATTTGTTTAATTTCTGAAATACTAACTTGTGATCCTGTTGTTGTGGTTTGAATAGTTTGTATGTTACTCAAGCTTTTTTTTTCATTATGAGATGGTGCATGATTATGCATGTAGTCGGTACTTTTTTGTGAAATCCAACATGTGAATGTTAAGAACCATGTAATTGGAACTGCCATCAAAAATATGAGGTGTAATACTGGTGACAAATCCCAAATCGCCCAAAGTCCAGTTAATACTGCTGCAAAAATTCCGGTTACTAATGTAGCTAAATGGTTACCAAAATATCCCATATTTATTTAAAAATCTCATTATTTATAATGGTAATGCTAAAAATCATAAAATAATATAATTAAAAAGAAAAAAGAGCCGAATTTATTCGTCTTCTTCAGAGGTAGTAACAGTTGCTTTTGGCATATCAGATTGTAAGATTTGAATTTTTTGTAATAGTTCAGTTCTCAAATCTCTTGCAACTCTTCTCACAGTTGGTCTTGGAACACCGAGTTCATCAACTACTTTGGTGTAAATATCCTGTTTGTCCGTTACCCCTTTGTCAAGATAAGAATTAATTGCTTCTTTAATTATCGTGCTTTGGTTTGTACGATTCAACAAATTCTAAATTTTATTAGATCTATATAATACTATAATTTTTAAAATTTCAAAATTGTCACATCTAATAAATTTAAATTGTATGACGATAATTAAATGGAAAATTCCATAGTCTACATGAATAAATTTTTTAATGAAAACCGTACAGATAGGTATGATTTTTCAATATTGGTAAAATTTCTATAAAAATATTCAAGCTGTTTCCACAAAAGACTATTAAGATGTATTTGTAGATTCAACTCAATGTCTGTAGTAAATATTGAAACTAATTTAGGAAAGATTTCATTTAAACTTCTACCGGAATTAGCTACAGAAACTGTAAGAAATTTTGAAAAATTAGCTAAAGATGGATTTTATGATGGAACTCTGTTCCATAGAGTTATTCCAGGATTTATGATTCAAGGAGGCGATCCCAATACAAAAACAGACAACAAAAGTTCATGGGGACAGGGAGGACCAGGATACAACATTAAGGCTGAATTTAATCCAAGATCCCATTTGCGGGGCATAGTTTCCATGGCTAGATCACAAGATCCAGATAGTGCAGGTTCACAATTTTTCATTGTTACCTCTGATAGTGCATTTTTAGATAGACAGTATACAGTATTTGGCGAAGTGTTAGAAGGAATGGATGTTGCAGACAAAATTGTCAATCTCGATAAAGATGGTAATGATTGTCCGCTAGAAAAAACATCAATGATTCGTGTTACGGTGGAATAAATGAATACAAAAATTACTTTATTTATTATAATTTCATTAATTCTAGTCATTCCTTCAGTAAGTGCTCAAGAAATTAACATTGGAGAAAAAGCAGTCCAAAAATCAGTTGAAGTAGTAATTAATGATGATAACGAGATACATGTTAAACATATTGTAAGGTCTGCTAATTCCCCACAGCAAATGGAATTGATTGTGGGTATTGTTGAAAATCTAACTGTAACTGATGAAAAAGGTAAGGGGCAATTAGTGACAGTGATTGGAGGTAATGATGCTGTAATGATTTTTCCATCCAATTATGATTCCATTATAGAATATGATTTGAAAGATGTACTTTTACTTAAAAATAACATATGGACTTTGGATTTTTTATATTTAGAAACAACAACTTTTGTAATTCCTGAAAAACTTGATTTAATTTTTGTAAATAATAGGCCAGTTTTCCTAGATGATGGAAAAGGATTTTCATGTCATGGTTGTCAAATGACTTTAGAATATTTAATTAACGAACCAAAAATATTAAAAAGTGTAAACTTTGAAAATAAAGAATTTTTAATTGAAGTAAGAACATTTGCAGAAATAGATAAATTCAATTTTGAACAATCAACAAAAAATATTAGTTTTCATATTAATGGAGAAAATCAATTTGTGACGACAATTATTCCTATTGAACTAGTATCTGAATCATATGACGTATTCATCGAAGATAAAAAAATAGGATATCATGATTATGTCAATAATGGAACACATGTGTGGCTTAACATAAGACCAGACAATTCTGGTGATGTATCAATTATAAATACAGCCAGTATTACCAATGAAAAACCCATCATACAAACTAACATTCCTAAAACATCAGTCTCAAACGTAAATCAAGACATAGTTGTCTATGTCTTACTTGGAGTTATTGTAATGGTTGGACTAGTAGTTACGGTGATTATCATGAGAAAAAAGAAATCATCTGGAACTTCAGTAATTGAAGATAATAATATATGAAATCTTCAGTTAAATTAAATATCTAAAATAAGTTAATGTAAAAAATCAGTCTCCGCCTGATCCACAAGAACAGAAACCATATTCATCAATGCGAATATTACAAACTGCACATTTTTCACCATACTCAACTTCCCATGGTTCCTTTCCAAAAAGCTTGAAATGATCGTCAATTTCTATTGGTATCTCTCTTTTTTTTTCCAATGCTTTGTATAGTCATTTCAACTATACATACATTATCTGAGAATAATTATGAAAATTGAATGTGGTTGCCATTGTATAAAGTGCAAAAGCACAGATCTAGAATCAAATAAAATTGGAGGAGTTGAGAAGGATGGGTATTTTGATATGCATCATACATGTAAACAATGTAAAACACATTTTGATCATTTAGATGGAGAAATTTTTTCAAAATGTGAAAAGTGTGATTATCTTTCTAGTTAGCTATTAATGATTCTTCAACAAAATAATGGGTACGATTTTCTTTAGAATTTTTCATTATTTCTCTGTTAGAAGCCATTTTTGCCAAGGCTTTTGAAACATCTAATGGACCAGCAGCCCAACCATACTCTCTAAGTTGTTGAACAATTTCAGTTACTGTTCTAGGAGAATCAAAGAATTTGCTTGTTTCTAAAATTCTCAATTTTGATTTAATCTCATGTGAAGTAATGTATTTTGGTTCATTGAATTCGGGTTCATATGCTTCAGCATCATCTAGATATTCCAGACCAAATTGAGCAGAATGTTCAATTTCAGTTGGTGATTTAGTTTCTGTTTCATATACAATTTTAGTTTGATTCTCAGGTAAATGTTGAGAAATATCATCAATTATTTCACCTAAAGTTTGGTTATCTACATAGAAATCTCGAGAGTCAACTTCAATTTCATTTTCCCCTAGTTTGAGTTTAATTCTAGCCACTATCCATTAATCATTTAATTCTGATTTATTCTGCTAGCTCTAAGGAGATCTAAGATTAGATCAAAACTTTTACACAATTTATTGGCATTTTTTTGTTATCAAGTTAAATGTAAATTTGTAAAAACCAGTCATGGAATCTTCTAAGAAAGCAGGCATTGTTGTTCTAGTTCTATTAGGCATGAGTATTTTTGGATATTCACAATATGCATCTGTATCACAAATTGGAGTAAGCATCAATCAGAGTGAATTATTAAATGAAAATGAAAAAGGCTCAAATTATAATATTGAATTAGAATTTAAAAATCCTTCATTGTTGATATTAACTGCAGGAGAAACCGAATTTTTTATAATTTCTAATGATGAAATTATCGGAAAAGGTAACCTAGAGTCATTTACTTTACAACCATTAGATAGTAGTTTTGTGAAGGGGGCTTTTCATACAGATGTTAATTCAGATGAAGCACATTCAATAAAAATTTCAGGTGTGACAAAATATGATCTATTAGTTACATCATTAGATGTTCCATTTGTCTACTACCCAACAGAAGAACAAGCAAGAGAATTTATACATCAAAATTAATTTCTTATCAAATGCTTACTGTTTTTGGATCTACCGCATTAGATACAATTAGAACTCCTAAAAAAATATTAAAAAACGTTTTAGGGGGAGCAGCAACATTTGCAGCTATTTCTGCCAGTAATTTTGTAGATACAGGACTAATTGCAGTAGTCGGGAAAGATTTTCCTAAAGCATATCATAAAACCCTATCAAAATATCTTGATTTACAAGGATTGACTATCAAAGATGGAAAAACATTTCGCTATGATGGAAAATATGATGATACACTTAGTACAAGATCAACATTAAAAACTGAATTAAATGTACTTGGAGATTTTAAAGCCACCGTACCTGAAGCTTATAAAAAATCACAATTTGTATATCTTGCAAATAATGATCCAGAACAAAATACTTCACTAATTAAAGAATTTGACAATGTTAAATTTTCTATGTGTGATACCATAGACTTTTGGATTTCTACAAAACGTGATGCAGTAATTAAAATGATCAAAGCAGTAGATGCTGTAGTTATTAATGATGAAGAAGCTAAATTGCTAACAAAAGAATTCAATTTGATAAAATGTGCAAAGAAGATGATGGAGTGGGGAGCAAAATATGTTATAATTAAGAAAGGTGAGCATGGATCACTCATGTTTTATGATGATGTAATTTTTCCAACTGCAGGATTCTCGTTAGAAGATGTCGTAGATCCTACAGGAGCAGGAGATTCTTTTGCTGGAGCAATGATAGGATATCTTGCAAATAAAAAATCTACTAAAATATCTGATATTAAAAAAGCAGTAGTTTATGGAAATGTTTTAGGATCATTTGCAGTTGAACGATATGGTCTTGATGGATTACTAAAAATAAAAAATGGTGACATTGCAAAACGTGTCAAGGCATATGAAAAAATGATCCGTTTCTAAAAAGACTTAAGTTCAATTATTTCTCAAATTATTTTATCATTGTCACAAGAAAAAGATCGATTAGAAACAATATTCAAACTCCAAAAAGGGTTATCAGACATGATGAATTTGGATAGATATCCAAAAGACTCTGAGGGTAGAATTTCTGCCTTATGTACTGCCATAATACACGAAGCAGTGGAACTACAAAGAACAACAAATTGGAAATGGTGGAAAACACCTGTAGAGTTTAACAAAGTAGAGGCGAGAGAAGAATTAATTGATATTTGGCATTTTGTTGTACAAGCATCTATAGAACTAAAATTAACACCTGATGATATTTTAGATGAGTACAAAAAGAAAAATGAAATCAATCGTAAAAGACAACTAGATGGATATTAAAAAAATCTAGATTTTTTTAAAATTAATTCAAATGTAGTTACGTTAATCAAATCTATAAGATTTACATTATCTTGAAAATATTTTATTTCTGATTTTGATACTGTAAGAAATGGATCTGGACTAGTAGAATTAATTATTCTATTGTTTTGATCAGTTCCATTTTTGTGTAGTTGAAATAGTGAATGGCCAGATTTGTGTCCCCAAACTTCTTTTCCACAAACTATTATCGTATCAACTTTAGGATTTTTGTTTACATAATTGATTATAGAATCAATTCCTTTATTTTCAGAAAGTAGGCGGCCTACAATAGATATTTGATTTAGAATTTCAGAATTTGCAAAGTTTTTGAGTAAATCTATGCTCGAAAGAGTACAAATTGCTATACTAGAATCAGAATTCCCAAGGTAAAATTCTTCATCGATAGGTAAAATGACTTTACAAAGTTCACCTATAGCTTCACCTATGGCATTCACAATATTTCACGTATTGTTTTAGCAATAAATTCAATATTTTTTTGAGTGACATTTGGATGAATTGGTAAAGATAGTACATGAGAAGATGCCCAATCAGTAACTGGGAGTTTCATTTTTAGTTTGTAAAATGGGGTTTTATGAACAGGTATTGGATAATAAGGTGCTGCACCAATTCCTTTATCATTTAATTTTTTTAAAAGATTATTGCGTTTATCAGTTGAAATTGTATAAAGATACCAATTAACATTTTCATTTTTTCTTTCTTTTGGTAATACAATATTAAGATCAGAAATTAATTTTGATAAACATTGAGAATTATTTTTTCTAGATTTTAGAAATTTAGGAAGTTTTTTTATTTGTACAGTTGCAATTGCTGCATTAATTTCTGGTAATCTTAAATTCAAGCCAAACATTCTAGTATCATATCCATTAACCATTCCATGATTTCTAATCATTAGCAGTTTATCTCTAAGATTTTTATTATTAGTTACAATAAAACCACCTTCACCAGCAGTCATTACTTTTGCAGGATACATGCTGTAACATCCCATTTCAAAAAAAGTTCCAGTGTGTTTTTCTTTGTAAGTAGAACCTAAAGATTGTGCAGAATCTTCAATAATAGGAATATTATGTTTTTTAGATATTTCAGAAAGTCTTTCGATAAATGCTACATTTCCATATAGATGAACAGGAATTATTGCTCGAGTTTTTTTAGTAATTTTTTTTTCTAAATCATCAGGATCTATAGTATAATTTTCTTTTAAAATATCAACAAAAATAGGTTTTGCTCCAGTTGCAACAACAGCATTTGCAGTTGCTACAAACGTGAATGAAGGAACTAGAACTTCATCTCCCTTTTTGATATCTAATGCATATAGTGCTGCCTGCAATGCAGCAGTACCAGAATTTACGGCAATGGCATATTTTGAGTTTACAAAAGATGCAGCAGATTTTTCAAATTCCTGAACATATTTTCCACCTAAATTTGCAGCAGATGTTAAAGCGCCATTTTTTAGAATTGACGTGACTACATCTATCTCTTCTTTGCCTACAATAGGAATGTTAATCGCAATTTTCAACAATATTCCTGCTAATAACTAGTCTATAAATCTCAGTGAAGAAACATGAATTTTTATATTTCAAAATTTGGCAAACGGCATCATGAAACCACGTCATCTTGAAAAATCAGATTCAGGCTACAAAGTCTATCTGTACATTTTCTATATTTGTGGATTCATAATGTTATCATCATTAGTTTTTGGAGTATATGTTACCATGATAGAATGGATTGAAAATGGAACATATGTTATGGGAGAAGCAATTCACAATACAACTATTCCATTTGAAAACTTTGCAAGAGTAACTACTTGGATATTTTTTTCTACAATAATTGGATGGTATTGTGTTACTAGAATTGGGTGGAAAAGAACTGCAGGTGATAAAATTATCGGTACAAAAATGGCATTACTTCAATTAATGTTACTAGGATTTTCAATTATTTCTCTGTATGAAGTATTATACAATTTTACAGTATTAAATGCACAAATGACAGCAGGTATTATTGATGGAATAGTTCCAGACATCGATAAATTATCAGTTGCTTATCCAGATCCTGACAGACCATGGAATCTAGTCTTTGCAACCAAAATATTTCTTGCATCATTTATCATTACTGCTCATGGATTTTATCTTAGTGTAAAACCTAGAAAAAGCCTAGATGAATAAGAAGTTTGAATAGACTTTTTCTTTACAACAAAATTTAGTAAAAAAACTATTTCTACTATGAATGACTAATTTGAATATGGGGTTATTTGGTTCTAGCAAAAATGAATTAAAATGTAAAAAATGTGGAACAGTACTTTCTGATTCTGATAGATTAAAAAAACATCAAGAAAAAGCTCACAATAAGAAAAATGAAAAATGCAGAGTATGTGGAACTGAATTTAGTACCTCAGATGATCTAAGAAAACACAAAAAGAACTGCAAGTAAAATTATTCTAATAATCCAGATTCAAATTTTGGCTGTCTTTTTAATACTTTTTCTATTGCTTCTAGATTTGCAATTTCATTTTTGGAATTCATTGATAAAACATTGATCATTTCTGAGCCTAGTTGAACGGATTGCTCAGGTAATGTTTCTCTAAATTTTTCAAGAGCTTTCTTGTAATTTGAAATTAATTCTAATCCTTCTTCAAGAGTCATAAACAGTATGGAGAGATGTTATATTCAAACCTTCTAAATTCAAACCAAATTTTTAAATAACTTTATACGTTTACTAATCAAAAGTTGTTTTGATTTGGATATTACAGAAAAAGTGGATTTAATTCAAAGACCACCAACTGAAGAAATTGTCACACAGGATGAATTGATTGAATTATTCAAAACTAATTCATCTCCAAAACATTACATTGGTTTAGAAATTTCTGGTTTCTTACACCTTGGTAGTCTAATCAGTACAGGTTTTAAAATTAACGACTTTGTAAAAGCTGGCGTAAATTGTACAATTTTTCTTGCAGATTGGCATACAGTCATCAATGATAAACTGGGGGGAGATTGGGAAACAATTGCAAAAGTTTCAAAATATTATCAAGATGCTTTCAAATTAGTTTGTCCTGATGCAAAAATTGTTTTAGGTTCTAAACTGTACCAAGAAAATACAGAATATTGGACAGATCTTATAAAATTTACAAAACATATGACATTGAAAAGAACTATGAGAACACTAACTATTATGGGACGTTCTGAAAGTGATGAAAAAATTGATGTAGCTAGATTACTTTATCCTGCAATGCAAGCAGTGGATATGCATTATTTGGATGTAGATATTGCACATTCTGGAATGGATCAAAGAAAAATCCATATGCTAGTACGAGAAATATTTCCAAAAATGAAATGGAGAGTTCCTGTTGCTGTACATCATAAGCTATTACCAGGACTTTCAAAACCTGCTGATTCAAATGATGATAAAATATTAGGAAAAATGAGTAAATCAGATCCTAATTCAGGAATATTTATTCATAATACTGACGATGAAATTAAGAAAAAAATCAATAAAGCATGGTGTGATGAAGGAATCCTAGAAAATAATCCAATTTTAGCAATTGCAGAATCAATAATTTTTAGTAAATTTAACGAGATTACTATTGAAAGACCAGAAAAATTTGGTGGTAATATAACATATGTAAATTATATAGACTTGGAAAATGATTTCAAAGAAAAGAAATTACATCCAGGAGATTTAAAACAAACAGTTGGAAATTATTTGGTAAAAATAGTTTCCCCAATTAGAGAGAAATTAAATCTCAGTGATGAATTAAGTGAAGCAATCAAAAAAAGCTTTTAGACTTTAAGATCTGGATTGGTTTGTTCTTCTAAATTATATTTTGATTTGTAACCACGTGGATTAATCATTAAATCTTTGTAGGTGTATGTTGATGAATTTCCAATTATTACAGTAGTAGTCATGCCTAATTGTTCTGAATGATTGGGTAAATTTTCTAAATCTGTCATTACAACGGTTTCAGATTCTCTAAATGCACCTTTGATAATTGCAACCGGTGTTGTAGGTTTTCTATATTTCAAAAGAACTTTTCTTGTATCTTGTAATTGATGAATTCTTTTTTTACTAGCAGGATTGTAAATAACAATTACAAAATCACCTTGTGCAGCAGCTTCAACTCTTTTTGAAATAACTTCCCATGGTACTAGTAAATCACTCATACTTACAACTGCAAAATCAGTCATTAACGGTGAACCAACTATTGATGCACATGAATTAAGTGCAGACACACCAGGAATAATTTCAACTTGAAGACCATCTTTTGGATTCCAACCAGATTCAGCAAGTGTTTCATAAATTAATCCTGCCATTCCATAAATTCCAGGATCACCACTTGAAACAAGTGAGACAATTTTTCCAGATTTAGCAAGATCAATGCATTGATGAGCTCTTTCCACTTCTTGTGTCATTGCATAACGATGAACAGTTTTACCTTCAATAAGATCTTGTACTAAATTTACATAAGTTTCATATCCAACAATTGTATCACTTTCTTCGATTACTTCTTTTGCTCTAAATGTCATATGATTATGATGTCCAGGTCCGACACCAACGATGTAGAGTTTACCAGTCAATTTTAAAAGAAATTTTTTGTCAAGTAATTTATCCGTTTAGTGGAATCTATTGAAATGGATCAATGAAAGGACAATTAACTATATGATCGCTGTTAATTGGTCGAGCAATACTGACTGATAACATGTCATCAGCATGAAATGAATCAATATCTGACCTTGTTTCTAGAATTTTTGCAGATTTTGCATCATTCCATTCAACCAGATAAATTCTCCACATTGGGCTATAATTTACATCTCCAAGTGAAGCTCCAGCAATACCTGGTTGAAATCCTAGTGGACCAGAACCAACTATTCCATTTTTAAATTGAAAAAGATCAACTGCTCCAGAATGAGCAATTAGATTTGCTGAACTTGGAGAAGAAACAACCCCCATTGATTCAGCAGGTCCAGATGGGGTGGCATCAGTTACAATATAGTAAATTGTTCTTCCATCAGGTCCCCAACCTCTATGAGCTACAAAAGTTACAGTCATTTCTTCTTCATTAATTTCAATTATTTGGCCTCCACTGTAAGACATTTCATCAGTAATTTCTTTGTCTGAACGAACTATCATTTGTCCATCAGGCCAAATTATTTGAGGAGTGTTTAGAACAATTCTTTTTTCATTAAATTTAATTCTACCACCTTCTTCAGCTGCAATAATATCAGTTGCAGATTTAAATTCAATTTCTTTTTGACCTACTTTCCAAGTAACTTCAATTAAAGAATTTAAGGCACTATATTGTGATTTTTGTGATGGGGTACTAGAAAATACTTCATTTTGAAATCCATAAATTCCATCACCTTTCACTCCATTTTTAAAAATAAATAATTTTTGAAGTGTGCTTTCTGGAACATCTGCAAGTACTGATGCAAGTTCTATATTCCATTCTTGTCTTTCTGAAATAATTTTTGTATAATCTTCATCACTGCCATCAGTTATTATGTAAAGAACTTGATTTCCTTCATAGATTCCTTTATGCATTGGAATTGTAGCTGGAACATTTGTTCTTGAAAGTAATGATGATGTTTCTTTTTCTAATTCAATTTTTTGCATTATAACTTCAGTAGGTTGTCCTCTAATCCATCCATCTACACTAACTGTAGAGGTAAATTCCTTAGAATTTGAAGTGTGTAATCCAAGTGCAGCTCCTGTAAATTCAAACGAGCCTGAATTTTTCGGTAAATCAATTAATGATAATCCGTAGATAGTTTTTCCATCAACAGTCCATGTAGGTTGACCTTTTGATTCCTGTAAATTAATTTCATGCAAAACAACAATCTGTACAGGTTCACTTGAGGTAAATGTCATAGAGCCATCATAGATTGTTCCCTCATTAGGAGATAAAACAAGTGAAAGTTGATGATTTTCATGTCCTTGACCAGGATCTTGAGAAGATGTTATAGTCTGAGTAAAGTGGAATTTTTTCCTAGAACCTGCATCAACAAATTGATCAGATGTAGAAGATACAAAAATTATACCAACTGCAAAAATTCCAATTATTAACAAAGATTGAAGTTTATTCAATAGATATTCTTAAAATTATTGCCTTAAATTATTTGTCTTAATTGATTTTATCTAATGCGAATTCATCATGTAAAGCTCTAATAGATGCATTTGTATCAGAATTTTTTACAACAAATGCAAGATTTAGCTCAGATGAACCTTGTGTAATCATTGAGACGTTTATTTTATTTTTCTCAATCGCACCAAAAACTTTTGCAGCAACTCCAATCGTCCCCCTCATGCCTGAACCAATTAATGCAATTATTGCAACATTTGTAGTAACTTCTAATTTTTTAATAATTTTTCCCAACAATTCCATCTCTAATACACTGACAGCTTTGTCAAGATCTGCATTCTTTACTACAATTGTGATACTTGATTCAGAAGGATTTTGAGAGATCATCATCACGTTGATTCCAGCTTTTGCTAATGTTGCAAATATCTTGGCAGCAGTTCCTGGTGTTCCGACCATACTACCCCCTTGAACATCAATTAATCCATTATTTTGAACATAACTTACACATTTTATCTTATTTTTAACAGCAGAGGAAGTAGATGCAGAAACCAGAGTTCCCTCATTTTTTGTATTGAAAGAATTTCTAATTTTCATAGGGATTTTCTTAGATAATAGAGGCTCAAATGTACGTGGATGAATTTGCTTTGCACCAAACAAAGCCATTTCAATTGCTTCTATGTATGATACTTCTTTGAGTAATTTCGCATTTTTCACAATCTTTGGATCTGCAGTCATTAAACCATCTACATCACTCATCAACCAAATCTCATCTGCTTTAATGCAAGAACCTACAATTGTTGCAGAATAATCAGAGCCTCCTCTGCCAAAAGTAGTTACATGTCCATGTTGATCAGCACCAACAAATCCTCCTACAACTGGAATTATTTTCTTTGATAATTGAGCATCTATAGTTTTTGATACCCTTAATCGAGTTGTATCCATGAGTGGTTTTGATTCACTAAAATTAGAATCAGTAACAATTCCTACTTCCTTACCGGTAAAAGGAATTGATTTTATTCCAGAATCATTTATTGCAGATGAAACTAATTTTATTGATAATCTTTCTCCAAATGAAAATAGATAATCCATTGTTCTAGGTGTTACTTCACCCAATAGTACCATTCCATCAATTAATGCAACAAGTTCAGCAAAGTCTTCATCATATTTTAAAAGTAATTTTTTTCTTATATCAGATTTTTTAATTGTCTGTTTAGCTAATTGTTTATGTCTATTGGTAATTTTTGATGCAAGTTGTTCTGCTTTTGATTTATTTTCTTTTTTTATTGATTCAGAAATTTCAATTAGATCATCAGTAGTTCCACTAGTTGCAGAACAAACAACTACAATTTGATTTTTCTTTGATAATTCATTAAGATTGGCAGATATATCTTGAATATTTTTTGCAGTAGAAATTGATGTTCCACCATATTTTATTACAAGTCTCAATTCAAAATACCTGAACTAGTTAATCTTTAAATGCTTTAACTTTCTACGCGTGGAGCCAAGTAAAAGTGAATTCTACCAATATTTGCCACTTTAAATTCAATTCTGAGAGGTTTTGCGCTTGAAAATTCGCATGTAATTGAGCCTGCATTGGAACCCACTGCTTTTACTACAGGATTTAGATATTCAAGACTGTAAGTACCAATACTGTCTGCTTTTGAAGAAATTTCTTCAATTTCTTTATCATCTTTGTCTAATTCGATTACGACCTCTCCAGAATCACCTTTTCCTGAAAAGTCTCCTTTAGAATCAGATGTTTGTATTGTAAGATAATCAGATACAACTTGTACATCACCAAGAATTTTGTCAAACTTTGAGGAAGTCAAAACGATTTTTGCATCATAAGGAATTTTTGGTAATGGTGTATCAGTTGCAGAACTTTCAATTAAACGCATTTTATATTTTTTATTTTTTCCAACTGTTACAAGTAACATGTTTTGTTCAGAGATACCAATCTCAATGCTATCTTTTTTATCAGCTCTTTTGATAATTTTTGAAAATTCATCAATTCTTACTCCAAATTTAATGTCGCTATCACATTCATATTTTTCAAATGCAGAATTAGGCCATGAAATATCAATAAGAGCTACATGTGATGGATCCATTCCTCTAAAAGTAATTCCTTCTGCAGTTGCGACAAAAGTTGCTTCTTCAACAAGTGTGGATATTGCAGAAATGATAGCTTTTAGATCATCCGATCCACTTGTTTTTGCTCCAAAAGTCAAATCAATTTTCTTGTCTTTATGTTCCAGTTAAACCTTATGTGTAATCACGCCAGGTGTATTTACATTTTTGACAACGATAAAATCTAGTTGTAGGTTCATCTGCACTTCTAGTTTGAAACATCCAACCTACTGCTTCATCATGTCCACATTTTTCACAGTCTATTTTGATAGTTGGATTAGATTCTTCTCCTTCATTTCCTTCAAAAGCAAGTAGTGAAAAATCTGGTTCTTCTTCAGCAATAATTTTTTTTGTTACTTTTGCTTTTTCTCCTTCAGCATAACCACATTTTGAACATTGAAGACCCGATCCATTATTTTTTAATTTGACCTCACATTTGGGGCAAAACTTCAATCTAGTTTACCTTAATTTGAGAATGAAATAGTTTATTGAATTCTTGAGCCATTTTGATTGCTGATTCAGTTGCTTTTTTAATTTCACCGAGTGGTTTTGAACTAGAATTAACTCTCATCCAACATTCGTTGGTGAGTGGATGTTTTACAATAACACCTGCAAAATCGGTAGTTGATGCTTTTAGCAATTCATGCTGAATTAAGTATAGAATTCCTATATCAGTTTCAGTGATTGAAAGACTGATTTCTTTAGGCTCAGAACTGATTACTTGTGCATTCATGTATTCAGAAAAAGAACTTATTGCGGATATAAATCATTATGAGCGGTAGCAATGGGAGAAAGTAAGATTTCAGTAATAGAATTAGTAAAATCTAAGGATGAATACTCGTCAGACGAAAATATTGAAATAAATGTTCAATTTTTAGTCGAAGGAGAACTTAGAAATGCCTTCAATGAGGCTAATTGGACTAAAGCCTACAACAATAACGATGTTTCATTCAAATTGAAATATGGTATAAAATTGACAACAAGTGGATTAAGAAAGAAGGAATTAGGAAAAACTATTGATACATACAGAAAGGCAGCAATATTTTGGACCAGAAATCCAAAACTAGTCAATCCAATGAAAGATAGACGAATTTGGGTACAAATAGCCAAAAATTTTGAACCATTTATCAGATTATCAGAGGAAGAAGTTAGACAGGAATTATTTGACTTTAATGAGAAATTTGTATTCAAAGCATCAGATTTAGGAAAAGGTAAACACAAGATTGGAGCAGAAGCTTTTGCATCTTGGCAAAAACATGATTTTATAGAAACTGGAAGTGTCAAAAATAGTTCTAGTGAAATTGAAATCACAATTAATTAGGGATATAAGGAACTTTTTTCAGTAATAATTAATGGCAAAATACGATGGTCTGTTAGGACAACCAATACTTGAAGTTGAAGAACCAGATAAAGAAGAAGGAATTACATTTATCTTCAAAGACAACAGGTTTATGTTCATAAAAGCAGTTGATGGTAAAATTGAAACCATATCAATTCCAGAATAGGTGATATGAATGGAAAAATTTGACCAAATCAAAATGTTAGAACTTGTTAAAGTAGAAGATCCTGATGCAGACGGTGGATTGACTTTATTTTTTCAAGAAGACAAAACCTTGAAAATTAAAGTTGTAGATGGAAAATTAGTTTCAGAATTTGTTTAAACTAATTTCTCACATGTTTTTCATAAAATCCGATAGCTAGCTCTTGCACTTCAGATTGAATTGAGCCAGGTCTTTCATCTCGAATTTTTTTAATTGCATCAATAGCTGAAAATTTTTTGTATTTTATAAAATAACATGCAAGTATTGTTCCTGCTCTTCCCATTCCAGCTGCACAATGGACCAGTACAGCTTGATCATTTTTAATTTGTTCATGTATGAAATCTACTGCTGAATCTATTCTATCCATATCAGGGGATGTTAAATCAGGTGTTGGTACATGAAGATATCCAATATTTTGTATCCAATCACCAGGTAATGATTGCTCAGTCATAGTTACAATTGATTTTATACCTTGATTTAGAAGCCAATCAAATTCATCAGAACTTGTGGGTATACCTGAACCTGCTAATTTTTCTTCAATTAGCCAAGAAAAGTTTGTTGGTTTTTTAGTAATTTTTCCATGAACCTTTCTCCAAATATTACCAGGTTTACTCATGTAAGATTTAGAATTTCTCTATGTTTTTAATATTACGAAAAAAGGATGTAATTATGATGCTACTGCACGAACAGGTGAGCCTGTTGTATCTTTTAATTTTAAAGGAAGAATTGTAAAATTAAATTTCATAGACTTTATTTTGTTGAGATTTGCTAAATTTTCTACTATCAAAATATTATTTTTTGACAAAATATGATGTACGGTAAATGATTCATCTTTTCCAAGATCTATACTGGGCGAATCAATACCAACCAGATTAATTTTTTTTGATGCAAGATATTTTGCAGATGATGAATCCAGTCCAGGATTTTCAGTAAAATAAATTTTTTTTTTCAGATTTTTTTGCCAATTTGTAAAGAAAAAAATTGAAGAATGATTTGGGATGTTACCATTCTTTTTTTCAAATGATGTGATATCTAATTTTGTAATAGGAGTGTTCTTTAGTTTTTTAAGTTTGATCAGAATAGCTTTTCCAATAAGTCTATCAAGTGGAATTTGATGGATTTTTAGACCATTTTTAACAAAATGATATGGCGCATCAAGATGTGTACCTGTATGTGAACTTAGGAACAAAAGTTCAAGATTATACCCATCGTGTTCTATATCAGACCAATCAATGAATTGTGGTGTTGGAGATCCAGGAAAAGATGGAATAGATTCTGATATTGTAAGTGACAAATCTATTGGTTTCACATCATCAGAATGTATTGGTGATTAATCAATTTTGAACAATGAAAGGTTAAATACAGTCTCATGAAAAACTCCCTTGTGCCTACAGCATATGTTCTATTGAATTCTGATTTAGGATCAGATGAATCAATCATCAAAGAAGTCAAAGAAATTCTTGCAGAAAAAGATGTAAAATTTGAGGTTCAAGGCGTATACGGAGTATACGATATTGTCTTAAAATTAACCTCTGATGATGCTGAAAAATTACGCGCAATCATTACCAACAAAGTTAGAAGAATTAGTAAAGTCCAATCAACACTAACAATGATGGTAATAGAAGAGCAAGAAAACCTATAGTTTCTTTATCGCATCAATTACATCAAGTATCTGAGATTCAGTGTTAAAAAAGTGTGGAGATGCTCGTACTATTTTTGTATCCATTATTTCTCTTACTGCTAAAATGATATTTTGTTTTTCAAGTTTATCAACAACTTGTTGTGAATCAAATCCTTTGATGTTAAAAGAAACAATACTTGTTCTAACATTTTGATCCTCAGGTCCATATAGAATAATATTTGGGATTTTTGATAATTCTTCTCTAAAAAGATTTGATAGATATTGATTTTTTTTGTGTATGTTATTCATTCCAAATTTTAATAAATAATTTGCAGATGATTCTAATCCAACAATTCCCACATAATTTCTAAATCCAGTTTGAAATTTATCTGGTAATTCTTTGTATGCTAATTTTGAATCATCATAAATAATTGCAGATTCACCACCAATAGTTTTTGGTTCTAATAATTCACTAGAACTTCTTTTACAATAAAATAATCCTGTACCCATAGGACCACAGAGCCATTTAGATCCATTAAATGACATAAAATTACATTTAATTTTGGAGACATCAATTTCTCCAATACATCCTATAGTTTGTGCACTATCAATGAAAAATGGAACTTTGTCTGCAAGAATTTTTCCTATTTCTTCTACAGGTATTATTGCACCCGTGTTATACAGAGCATGACTAAGAGCAACTAGTTTTGTTTTATCATTAACAAGAGATTCTAAATCATCTAACTTGAAAAAACCATTATCATCAATTGGTAAATTTTGTATAGAGATTTTTTCCTTTAATTTCATCCATGGATAAAAATTAGAATGATGTTCATGTGTCATTCCACGAATTATGATGTTAGAATTATCATCAAAAGATAATCCATTTGCTACAAAATTGATTCCGTCAGTAGTACTTTGAGTTAAAACAACTTCATCAGGTTGACAAGAAATAATTTTTGCAACGGTTTTTCTTACGTTCCGTAGTTTTTCATTAACAAAAGGTTCAGACTCTTTTGAATCAGGACCAATAGAATTGTAAGTGATGAGGAATTCTTTCATAGCCTCAATACTTTGAGTAGGCATTAAAGAAACAGATGCATTGTTTAGATAGATTTTCTCTGAGGTTGGAAAATCATCTGAAATATTTTTTGATACTAAATTCATTATTATATCTGTAAAATACTAGTGTGATGTTGGATAAAAATCCTGAGCAAATTATAGATAATGATTTAACACAAGTTCAAATTAAATTTGAACAAAATAATCCAAACATTGTTTTATGTTCAAAACCTTTCCACAAAGTAGAATTCCTTGATAAATTGATCAATTCTACTGAAGATCCAATAATTTTCATTGATATGGATTTACTTTATACCGGATATGTTCAATCTGGAATGATTCAAAAAAAAGAAAATGTAGTAATTTTTTGCCCAAATAAAACAAATTGGAAAGAAAAAATTTCAGAAATTATTTCCAATGTATCAAAGAAAAGATTTTTGATAATTATAGACTCATTTAATGGATTGTACAATTTATTTGATGAATTAGAATCTGCCATATTCATTAATTCATGTCTAATGCTACTCTCATCAATTGGAAATCAAACTAAATCATCAGTTGTGATTACTGGAATGGCACGAAAAAAAGAAAATGATAGTTGGGTTCTATCACCAGGAGGAAAACATATCATCAAATCAGAAAAAACTGGCGTTTATTTTCTTAAAAAAATGGGAAATAATTTGATTATTGATACATTGAATAAAACAGGTGGAAATTTAGAATGAATAAGAATTATCATGAGATCTTTATTATAGCGATCAAAAATTGAAACGGCGTTATAAAATATCAAACGCCGTTATAGTCCAATATTTTTAGGCAAATTATATTAAGACCAAATCATGAATTAATTTTGTTATGCCAGTAGGAATAATTCCAGACATCAGCGAACAAATGTGTATCGGATGCGCACTATGTGTAGAAATCTGTACCACACTTGGACCAGATGTACTAAGAGTAAAACCAGTTGAAGGCTGGAAAAGAGGTAAAGCATTTGTCTTCTACCCAGAAAGATGTATTTCAGATGGTGCATGCATTGGTGTATGCCCAACAAAAGCAATCTTTTGGATGCGACCAATGGACTTTACAGTTGGACAACCAGTTCCACTCTACAAGAACTCAGTCTTCGTCAAAGGTTGGACTGAATTAATCGATTAGATTAGTTCAACAATTTTTAATTTCTTTTTATTATTTTAAATTTTTACAGCGCCTGACGTTTCATCTTTAATTTTAGGTTTTTTCTTTAACCATGCAAATGCAATGATGAACATTATACCTGGAACAAGAATAATGAATAGCATTAATTCATAATATGTTGCTAGTCTTTGAGCTGGATTTGTATAAGTTGCATGAGATGTTTTTTCAGAATTATCATAAACTACAGTAGTAAAATCAACAGAACGTTGTTCTTTACTCTGGACATCACCACCCACGGTAACACTCCCCTCAGCAAAAATCGAAGGTGAATGAATTCCTTCTATCCGTACTATGATAGATCCGGAATCACTAAAAATAAAATTTCTATAATCTCCACCAATTTGACTTAGTCCTTCATCTCTAAAAAGTTCTTGTCCGTTTTGAAAGATTATAAAATTATATTTCATTTGTGCAAGGTTAGAATTTGTTTGTGGATCATAGAATTGATAAACAAATTGAATTTTTTCATGAGTTTTAATTACTGGAGGATCCCATGATAGATTAACTTCTATGTTTCTATCAGGAGTATATTGTAGTAAAGGAAATTTTAATTTTGTACCAGTGGCATCATGTGGATAATCAGGAATTTGTTTTTCAACAATTAAAATTCCTTCCATCCATGGATGGATTGTACAATAATAAGAAAATGTACCAGAATTTTCAAATTTGTATGACCATGATTCGCCTGGCATGAATCTATCGCTATCAAAAATGTCATTTGGTTTCCCAAAGTTATCACCCATCCAACCAAATCTTCCAGAACCTTCTCCACTTGTAACAGTATGACCTTCTTTGTCATCATTATACCAAGTAACAGTATCACCTACAGTTACATACATCTGAGAAGGGTCATACCATACTTCTGCTGGAGTATTTAGTTCAGGATTGTATGCACCCAATGGAATACCAATGATATATTCTTCAGCATGTGCAAAAGCCAATGAAGCAAAAATCATAATAAATGTAAAAAATAGCAAAAATTTCATATTCTAAAGACATGATTTAGTTAATTAAACACTCAGATTATTCTCAATGATGAGTATGAAGATAACAATTTTTTTCAGTTTACAAAAAAAATTATTAGTATTAGTTTTATCCTCAACTTTGATTTCAATTTTAATTACCACTATTATATTCTTAAATTTTGATAAAATACCAATTTTTGACCTTCAAGAAAATATCATATTGATTGGTATAACCCTCATGATTGGATTAAGCATTTTAACATATTTTCTTTCAAAACGTCTTTCTGAACCAATTACAAAGCTTAGTGATGCAGCAAATAAAATTTCGCATGGAGATTTTAGTGTTAGAACTAACATAAAATCACATGATGAAATAGGATATCTATCTTCATCTTTTGATTCAATGGCACAAAAATTACAAGAATCATTATTTGAAATTAAAGAAAAAGAAGAAGTCATTAAACAACAAGAAGATATTTTGTTAAAATTTTCTCAACACACTCAAAATGATTGTGTTGGAGTTATTGATATGAAAGATTCTACTAAAATTTCAAGTGAATTATCAGAGGAAAGCGTTACTAAGTTATATGAAATTTTTCTAAATTTTATGGCAAAAATTGTACAGAATCATAATGGTGAAGTAGTAAAGAATATTGGAGATGCTTTGATGTTTAGATTTCCAAGTGTTGATCCTAATGATGCTAAAGTAATGAAAAATATTTTAGAATGTTGCCTAACAATGATTGATTCTCATGATGAGCTTAAAAAACAACTAGATGCAGAAAATATGCCAGAATTAGATTATAAAATTAGTGCAACATATGGCTCTGTAAAATTAGCTCAAAGTATGACTTCAAACATTTCAGATATTTTTGGACCTACAGTGAATAGATGTTTTAAGATTAATTCACTTTGTCCAAGAAATAGTGTAGTAGTTGGAATTAATTTATATGAAAATCTAAAGAATTTTGATGAATACAAATTTACAAAATTTACTTCAAATGAAATGGAAAAAAAATATGGTTATAATATTTTTGAAGTTAAAAGGAAAAAATAATTTCCACTATTACTTGATATTAGAAATTAGATATTTCATGCCTAAATTGGCTTTATTTTTGAGAATTTATAGCAGAATGAACAAAATCAATAATTTTTAAATAATCTGTTCTTGGTTCTGTACTAACCATAAACAATTCATTAGAATTAATTGGAATACTAATCATCGTAACTTTTTCGTATTCAGTTATTGATGATAGTTCTGAACCAATTTTATATGCTAAATTTGTATAAAGATCTCTTTTTTGTAATGCATAATGAATTGACATGCTAACATTATCGCCCTCTAAGATTTTTTCTATATTCTCTTTATGGCCACCAGCAATCATTACACCTTTACTATTTGCAACACCTGCAAATCTAACTTGAGTATCTAAATCAAGAACTTGTTTTGATAGTTCATCATAATTAACAGTCATTGTTTCTTACCAGGGTATTTTTTTTTGAACAAGATTTCATCTTTATCCTGCAACTCATCTGTGTAATCATCCATATCCAACATAAACTCTTCTTCCTCAGAATAAGCAGATTCTGCATGTTCACTAATATCCAAACCAATGTCTTCTACTTCAGGTGAAACCCTAATTCCAATTAGATGTTTCATTACCTGTAAAATTATCCAAGTTCCACCAAAGCCCATTGCACCTGCAACACCAACACCTACTGCTTGAATCCATAATTGATCAGGATTTCCAAAGAGCAGTCCGTCAGGTCCTCCAGGATTAATTGCACTGCTTGCAAATATACCAATTGCTAGAGCACCGACAATACCTGCAACTCCGTGAACAGAGCTGACATCAAGTGCATCATCAATCTTTAGTTTTTCTTTGAATAATACCACTCCAGAGTATGAGATAATACCAATGGCTATTCCAATAATAAAGGCATGTTCAACACTCACATATCCAGATGCTGGTGTAATTCCTGCAAGACCTGCAATTGCGCCGTTAATTGTTGCAACAACAGATGGCTTTCCTGTTCTTATCCAAGAAAGACCAGCCCAAATTAAAGCAGAAATTGAAGATGCCATGTGAGTTACAATTACAGTATTTCCTGCAACTCCACCAGATGCAGAAAGAGCACTTCCAGCATTAAATCCAAACCAACCAAGCCACAATAAAGAAGAACCAAGTACAGCTAGTGGAATGCTATGAGGAATCATTATGGCAGGACTATAATGTCTTCTCTTACCAAGTACTAGTGCTGCAGCTAACGCTGCCATTCCCACACTAGTGTGAATTACAATACCACCAGCAAAGTCAGCTACACCAAGTTGTGCCAACCAACCGCCACCCCAAACCCAATGAACAAGAGGATAGTAAATTAGCATAGACCATGCTGCAATGAATATAACAAAGGAGCTAAACTTCATTCTTTCAGCAATTGTTCCTGTAAGTAGTAGCGGAGTAATTGCTGCAAACATTAATTGAAATTTTACAAATAACATGCCAGGAATTGTTGGAGCATATTGTTCTAATGGAGCATTAGATGGAATTCCTTTGAGAAAGACCCAATCTAGATTTCCGACCAACCCCATAGTGGATTCTCCAAAAGATAAACTAAATCCAAAGATAAACCACATAACACTCAACATTGCCAAACCAAAGAAAATTTGCATGAAAATAGAGGCTGCATTCTTTTTTCTTAAAAGTCCTGATTCAAACAAACCTAGAGCAGGGATCATAAGCAATACAAGACTTCCAGCAACAAGCATCCATGCTGTATCTCCAGAATCAAGTACCATTGAAAAAAATACTAATTTAGAATTAATAACAATGTCTAAATTTGATTAACAAATGATTATCATTTGACCATCAAAAGCAGAAATTATATTTGTGTAATTGAAATTACAATAACTAAATGCTCAGAATACAAGTTATACTTGGAGAAAATGACGTAATGGCAATTAGTGAAGGATTAAAAAAAATAGGCATAGGTGGCCTCACAGTTATCAAAGTCAGAGGAAGAGGAAAGAGACCAGGTCCTGAAATTCACGCATCAAAAGGAAGTGAGATTTTTGTTCCTCAATTTAATGACAAATATCAATTAGAAGTTATAATTGCAGATACAAAAGAAGACGAAGTGATAGGAATTATCAAAGACAAAGGAAGAGTAGGTAAAATTTTTGTTTCACAAATTTTACGTTCAATAGACATTGCAACAGGTAATGAAGGGGAAGAAACAATCTAAGTAATCATCATGAATCTACGTAAAAGTAAATTATTTCATAGAGAGAAGATGCAACCACTTCACGGTAAAGATTATCTCAAGATTGCAGTAATAGTTGGGGTAATTATAGGACCTATCATTTTTGGTTTATCCATATGAAAATATCTAAAATTATGATTGCAAAGTTAGCACTTGCAGCAATTGGTATGACTTTGGTAGGATTAGCTTTGTTTAACGGATATTATTGATTAAAAATTATTTTCATAAACAATTGTAGGATTCTTTAGTTGTTTTTCTAAAATTGGGATAGATTTCATAATACAATAATTTACAAAATCACTAAAAGATTTTATTCGATAATCGTTTCTAAGTGATTCTTTATTCTCTTCATATGTTACTTGTAATTTATGTAGAGTAAATTTTTGTAACGGAATAAATCTACTACGCTTTGGTAATGGTTTTAATTCTGATTTTTTATCTAAAGATATTTCAAGATCTTGTTGTCCGTCAAGAGTTTCCATGTCTACAACTTCTTCCATTTCAGAAACAAAGATTTTTCCTCCATGATTTGATGACAAACCAGAATTTTTTGAAATCAGTTCAACAACTTTTCTTGCATCTTTATCTAAAACTACTATTTCGATTTTTGCCAGAGGTATTGCCTTTAAGCCAGTTGAACCTACACGAGAACCTTGCGATTCATCGTAAATATGGCTATCATCTAAATTTCGTTTATCAATAATGTATGTGCCAACTGCATTCAAATTTGTTTTAATTGTAGGAAAATTTTTTCGTTTAATTATAGCCTCTATTTTTTTCACAAATAATTTTCAAAATTAGCTATATTTATCAGAAATGATCATTATCAGGCATAAAAATAAGTTTCAAACCGAATTATTTTTTAAAAAATCCAAATTTTGATGCCCAACCATGTTTTTTAGTAGGTTTCAATGAGAGATTGTCTAGCATTTCATATGTGATTGTAAATCCATGGCCAACCATAGTATCATTTTTGTTATAATTCTCTTTGTTAGGTACAAACTCATCAGCTAAATCTTTTATTTTTTTAGTTTTGAGATCAAATAATCGTATTTTTTTTCCATTTTCAAGTTTGATTATTGCATCACCACTTAGACCTTGAATAGAAAAATTCTCAAAGAATCGTATTAATCCACCTTGTTTTAATTCAATAACTGAATCAAAGGTGAGTTTTCCTCCATAAAATAAAATTTCTCTTGCAGATAATATTACATCATCTTCAATATTCAAAACAATAATTGAATCAGCTTCCAGTAATACAGTATTGACAAGATTTTCTGCAATGATTTTTCCATTTGGAGCTAAAATATGGGTTCTATGTTCTTGAATTTGGAAAACACCTACACGTACAGAATCTTCAACTCGAAATTTTCTACCGTAAATATTTCCAACAACTACGTTACCATTATCTACAATGATTTTAGCACCATTATCAATTTTGTATTTATTTTCTAATGGATTGATAAATTTGAAATCCCCATGTGTTAGATGAATATTTGTTTTATATTCTTGGGTCCACGATGGACTAGAAACACTACCTTGCATTATTATGGAACCATCATAAGTTAAACTTCCTGCCATAAAATTTCCTTTTATTGACAAAGCTCCAGTTGCTTTTCTTTCTAATTCAATTTCACCAAGAGTTTTTGATCCAAACAATCGTGATTCAGTAGAGTTTAATTTGTTTAATGCTGAAGCCCATTCTTCTGCAGCTTTCATTTCTTTGAATAATTCTTGACCTAAAATCTGATTTTTTCTTCTAACATCAGCCTCAGAATCACCTGAATAAACTTTAGAATTTGTTAATTTTTCATAATCTGTCTCTGGATATTTCTTACCAATTTTTAGATCATCATATGCTTGTTTAATTTTGATAAATTGTTCATTTTCTCCTCCACGATCTGAGTGAAATTGTAGTGCTAATCGTCTAAACGCATCTCTAATTTCTTTTTCAGTTGAACCTTCTACAATTCCTAAAATATCATAATTGCTTTCTACCATATTCTATATCCTGATATTTTTTTAAATTCCTATACTTGTAGGTTATTACATGAAAATATCCAATTTTAACTAGTTTTTCTTAGATTTAGTAAGTGCAATTACTGCAATAACAATTCCAATAATTCCAACTCCAATACCAACATATCCTTCATTGTTTGATTGTGTTTCTTCTAGAATATCTACAGATTCCTTAAGATCATTTAGATCTTCAATTAATGCAGTGTGTCCATCAATCATTTGTGTTATTGTAATGTCAGAAGGTTCAGGAAATTCAATGTATGAACGTTCAGCAACTTTTGGTGGATGCATTGATAGACTAATTGGAGTATCCACAATTGTTCCCAGAATATTTGCTTGATAAAATCCTGAGACAGTTGGATTAACAAATGCATAGTATTTTCCTGGAATGTTATGATCAGGTGATAAAGGAAGTGTAATACTTTCATCCTTGAAAAGCAAATTAATTTTTACTGTATTTTTTAATCCTGTAATTCCATTTTGAAAAACTTGATTTTCAAATTCTATACCATGTTCTAGTGGACTAACATAGAATTCAACAGCATTAGTTTCTCCTGAGACAACTGGTTCATTCATCCAACCAATTTCTACTCTATAATCACCCACAGAATCAATTGTATGAGCATATGCAATTCCAGCTAAGCTAGGGATAATTAACATGAATAAAATTAATAATTTTAATTTCATACTAAAAAAATGAAATTTGATTTTAAAAATGTTCTACTAATTTTCATGGAATAATTGATGTTTGTACCAATTATGCATCTGCATACATTGAAACTTCCCAGGCTGTAGGAGTTTGTGCAAATGCAGAATATTCTTTGTATTTTAATTCAGAATACTGTTCAATGAAATCTTTTGTGAAAACATCTTCTAAAAATTTAGAATCACTAGCCAAAGAATCAAGTGCGCCTTTTAATGATATAGGTAAAGCACCAATATTGTATTCTCTTTTCTTTTCTGGAGAAAGTTTGTATACATTTTCTTCAATAGGATCTCCTGGATCAATTTTATTTTTTATTCCATCCAATCCTGCTAACAATAGTCCAGCCTCTAAAAGATAGATATTGGCAGTTGGATCAGGTACACGATATTCAATTCTTTTACTATTTTCTTGATTTCTGTTATACATAGGAACTCTAATAGCTGTAGAACGATTAGCTAATCCCCAACAAACATTGACTGGTGCTTCAAATCCAGGAACAAGACGTTTGTAAGAATTTGTGGTAGGGTTTGAAATTGCACATAATGCAGATGCATGACTTAGAATTCCTCCAACATAATATCTTCCAGTTTGACTCAGCTGTGCTAAATCATCATCTTTATCATACATTACATTCGTATTCTCATTCCATAAACTTTGATGAGTATGCATAGCAGATGCATTATCACCAAAAATGGGTTTTGGCATAAATGTTGCAACTTTATTTTTTCTTTTTGCTTTAACTTTTACTAAATTTTTGACAGCAATTACATTATCAGCCATTGTAATCATTTCATCATAAACTAGATTAATTTCACATTGACCAGAAGTTGCCACTTCATGATGTTCAGCTTCAATTTTTATTCCAAAATAATGATACAAATCATCACATACATCTTTTCGAAATCCAGCGAGGGTATCCTTGGGTTGTGATGGATAATATCCTTCTTTGAAAGATATTGCAGTACTTACATTTCCTTTTGCCCATGGAGATTCTTTAGATTCTATAGAATAGCCTGAACCACCTCCAGCATGAGTTGCAGCATAAGGTGATGGATAAACATTGATGGCATCAAAAACAAAAAATTCTATTTCAGGGCCCCAATTAGTATGAGTTAATCCAAATTCTTGAAGTTTTTCTGATGCTTTACGTGCTATTCCTCTTGAATCTCGATTATATCGAGATTCTTTGTTTGTACCACCATCATAAAGATCACAGAATATTCTTGCATTTTTACGAGTTCCAGGATCATATTCTTGTGGAAGAATTCTAAATGATGATGGATCAGGTAATAGAATCATATCTGAATTATTCACAGATTTAAATCCGACAATAGAACTTGCATCTAATTTTTCAAGACCATTTACAAAACTATTTTTATCAATTGCATAGCTTGGCATTCCAACACTATGAAGTTCACCAAAAATATCTACAAACCAAAAATCTATGAACGATATATTTTCATCTTTAATAGTTTGTAATACTTGATCTATGTTCAATTTGATAATTTTTACAAGTTATTTTACTAATAGTATCTTGTAAGATAGAATTGTCAAGTTAGTCAGGTTAATTCTAAGATTCAGGATAATCTTCAATTGGATGTGTTGCTTTGAAATTTTTCATCTCATCATCAAAGAAGAATTTTTCAGTAAGTGCAGGTTTCAAATCATCTAACCAAATTGCATTTTCATCATATTTTGCAAAGAATGGTACTTGTACCCAATCAGGATTTCTACCCTGTAAAAATCGTAAAACAATTACTTTTTGATCATTTAAATTTGCAGTTCCAATTACATGCACTTTTCCCGGAGTGGCAGACATACTTGGTCCACGAACAGTTCTAGCTAATCCACTAACTGAAGAATATGCTTTTTTGAAAATTTCATAAGCCTTTACCAGAGGAATTCCAAAGTAATGTTGGGCCCCAGTATCTCTAACTACAAACATGTAGTATGGAATACATCCCAATTGAACCTGTTTGCTCCACATTTTAGCCCACATTTCTGCATCATCGTTGATATGTGCTAATAGAGGGGATTGTGTTCTGATTTGTGCGCCTGTTTTCCTTACTTCTTTAATTGCATTTTTTACTGCATCAGTTGATAACTCATTCAAATGATTAAAGTGAGCCATAAATGCAAGATGCAATCCACTATCAACAATTTTTTTAAAAACATCTAACATTTCTTGAGAATCAGAATCTGTTAGGAATTTGTATGGCCAATATGCTAGTGCCTTTGTTCCAATTCTAATTGTTTTAAGATTTGGAAGTTTAGCATCAATTAAAGGATCAATATATTTTGAGAAAATTTTTGCTTTCATTATCATTGGATCGCCACCAGTAAAAAGCACATCACTGATTTCTGGATGTTCTCTTACATATTGAACCAGTTGTTCTCCCTCGTGCATAGCAAATTTCATTTCATCCATACCGACAAATTGTGGCCATCTAAAACAAAAACTGCAATATGCATGACATGTTTGGCTTTGACTAGGGAAAAAAAGACAAGTTTCTTTGTATTTGTGTTGCATTCCATAAAGTTTTGTTCCGTCTTTTAATGTTGGAACATTTAGCTCCATTTGACCTGCAGGATGTGGATTTAGTTGTAAACGTATTTCATTTGCAATTGCAGTAATTTCTTTTTTATCTAAATTATTTTTTAAAGCAGTTGCCATTTTTTCATAATGTTCTGGTTTTAGCATTCCTTTTTGAGGAAATGTTAAGACAAATATTGGATCATTTGGAATATTATTCCAATCAATGAGTTGTTCAACGACATAATTATTTGCTTTAAAAGGTAAAACATTTCCTACAACCTCCATCTCAAATCGAGTTTCCTCACTTAGTTTTTGAATTTGTGGAAGTGTACGGAAATTTGATAATGTATAAGATTTTAGAGATGGTGAACTATTCCATACTGTTTCTTGATAGGTCATTTTGTAATTAGTGCGTTTACCCTTGTTAAACCTTACAGGATTTTTACGCATAAAATTTATTGATTTTATAAAAAATTGATTAGAAATGATAATAGAGGTTACCTTTGTATTCTAGAACATGAGTTTGATTAGAATGGTGCTTACACATGGCTGAAGGAGACTTGTCACAAATTCCAGTTGGAGAGTTTGAAACAGTTTCACAACTTTTAGCATCAAACGAATCACTTCAAATTGCATTTTCTATAATGATTATAGGAATAATTGGAATAGCTGTTGGTTATAGTAAATTTTCTACTTGGGTTGGTTCTCAAAAATTCTATTATCAAAAACCACATTTTTCTCGATTTGTACGAAGAGCAATTCTACCATTTTTTGCAATTGCATTAATCACTGCAATTAATGTACATATACAAACTGGGGTTTTGTTTGGAGAGGATTTATCAATTATTGGAAGTGAAGATATATCGCCTGCAGAAAAATTTGCAAAGATTCTCAACACATTCAACATTTTGGTAATAGGTTATACAATTTCTCATCTTATTCCAATTGCTTTAAACAAACGTGAAAAATCTAGGTTAGAAAAAGAAGATTTTGATGCTTGGTTTGAAACAAGAGGATTTATCGATGATGAGAGAGATCTATTTCATAGATTATACAAATGGGTTCCACCAAATGTAACTCCTGAAGAAGTTGGAGAAGACAAATTCAAAGAAATGCTAAAAACAAAAGAAGGCATGTTAGAGTTAGAGCAATTTCGAACAACAAAAGGAAATCCAATTGGTGGATATGAAAAATTAATTGACAAGCCATTTGAAGAATGGAAAAAATCAGAGCGTTCAAAATATGTGAAATATTATCAAAACTGCATTACTGGTAACAATCAATCTGGAAGAAAGCTAAAACCAGGTGCAAAACCTGATGAAATATTTCCAATTGATGTATGGAGAGAAGAAAAAAGAACAAATGGTTTTGACCCATTAATTCCAAGTTCTCGTCCTCCAGGATATGCAAAAAAGAAAAAAGAAGGAGTTCCAAAGTCTGCAAAACAAATACTTCCGGCTGGAATTTTTATTGCAACAATTTTAGGAGTTGTTGCTTGGTGGGGAGTTGATTTGATTGTACTTGCTACAGCTACAGGAGGAATGGCAATTGGCATAGGATTAGCATTACAAGAGACAATGCAGAATTATTTTGCATATATTCTCATTAGAAAAGATAAAATATTTGTCGAAGGTGAGCGTGTAAAACTAGATACAGGATATAATGGATATGTACACAAAATTACGCCTAGAGTTACCTATATTCGAGATGCATTAAACGAATCAATTGCAATTATTCCAACAAGACAATTAGTTAGTGCTCAAGTAATTAATTATACACAGGGAATAAAGATGGTACCTGCAATTGTAGATGTGGGAGTTTCTTATCTTAATGATCCTAAACAAGTTTCAGCTATTCTTGTAAAAGTTGGAAAACGTGCAATGAATGAAGTTGTTGATGGTAAAGGTAGACATCTTATTAGACAAACTAGATGTCCATACTTAAAAAATAATCAACCAAGTTGTGGTTGTGATAAAAATATTCATGTTGATATCAATCAACCAGTTGTAAGATTTAATCAGTTTAATGATTCTGCATTAGATTTTTCATTATTTGTTTATGTTAGAGATTATGGTGCACAATTCAAAACTAAAACAGACATAAGAATAATCATGTATGAAGAGTTTAAGAGATATGACATTAGAATTCCATGGCCAATTAGAACAGTGTACCAAGGAGATGAAAAACGTGAACAAGAAGAGATTGGTAAGCTAGAGGATCAGAGAAATATGGTTATTGATAAATATGGTATAGGAGATCTTGGTCGCGGTAGTGGCGAGGATGAATAATCTTCTCAAAACTTAAGAATCCCCCTAATTCACATTTCTTGTTGAGTAAATTATCAGTAATTGCAGGTAAATCTTCTGAGGATGTTGCAAAAAAATTATCTAGAAAAATAAAAGCAAATTTTGTAAAATCACAAGTAAGAGTTTTTGAGGATGGAGAAAGCAAGATAACTCTCAGTGGAAAAATATCGAAGAAAAAATCTATTGTTGTACAATCAATTTATCCTCCAGTTGATACAAATCTAATTCAAGTATTATCATTAATTTCAAAAGCTAAAGAGACATCATCTGAAGTAATTGCTGTAATTCCATATATGGGATATGCAAGACAAGATAGGGAATTTTTACCAGGAGAAATTGTAACAATGAAAGTTCTTGGCAAGCTGTTCAAAGGGGCTGGTGCATCAAAAATTATTGCTGTAGATATTCACAGTATGATTGGATTCAAACATTTCACCATAAAAACAAAGAATGTATCTGCAATTCCTGAACTTGTAAAATATGTTAAAAAATTGAGGCTGAAAAATCCTCTTGTCGTATCACCAGATCAAGGAGGAAAAGAAAGAGCTAAAGAATTTGCTAAAGAATTAGGCTCAGAATACATTGCTTTAGAGAAAACAAGAGATAGAAAAACAGGAAAAGTTCAGATTAAAACAAAGAATATTGATGTAGCAAATAGAGATTTAATTTTAGTTGATGATATGATTAGTACTGGAGGAAGTATTGTTAAAGCTACACAGTTTCTTAAAAAGCAAAAATGTAAAAAAGTCTATGTTGCATGTACTCATGCACTTTTAATGAATGATGCTGAAAAAAGAATCAAAAAAGCAGGTGTTACAAAAATTGTTAGTGCAAACACCATTCCAGGAAAAACATCCATTGTAGATATTTCTAATATTATTGCAAAGGCAATTTAATTATGCCAGAAAGTTTTTTTGTTTTATCTAAAGACTATCTGGAACTTGCGATAGATGAAATTACTGCAATTGCAAAAATGTATGATAGATTTTCTAAAATTAAAATAATTTCTAATTTAGTAATTGTTCAATCTAAAATAAATGGAAATGAAATAGCAAAACGTGCTACTTTTGTAAAAACTTCTGGACAAATTTTACGAAAAATGTCAGGATTATTTTTAGATGAAGAAAATATTGGAGTTTTAAAAAATGCAAAAAGTTTTGTTTGCAGAGTGGTTAATTTATCATCAAATCAATTCAACACTCCAGAATTAGAAAGTTCTATGGGAGATATGATATCTAAATTTTCTCATGCAAAAGTAAATTTAGAAAATCCAGACATCACAGTATATTTGATTTTTACAAATAATGAAAACTTTTTCGGGTTTTCAAAACGAGTTAAAAAACAAGTAAGACCAAGAAAGATGAAGAAATATCCTCATGAATTAGATTGGAAATTAACCAGGGTAATGATAAATTTGATTGGAATGAAAAAAGGAGAGACAATATGTGATCCATTTTGTGGAACAGGCACTACACTACTTGAAGCAGAATCCATGGGAATTCGCGGAATTGGGTTGGATTTTGATGAAAAAATGTGTGAAATTGCTAAAGAAAATCTTAAGATAAATAATTATCATTCAGAAATTTTAAACTTAGAATTTCAAGAATTATCAAAAATATCTGATAAATTTGATGGAATTGTTACTGATCTACCATATGGAACAGCCTCAAAAACATCAGAAAAACCTCAAGAAATACTAAAGAAATTTTTCTCAATCCTACCCAAACGGAAAAGAGTAGCAATTATGTACAAAAAAGAAATGGATTTCGATTCAAAATTAAGTGGATTAAAAAAATATCACATCTATAGGCATAAAAGCTTGACAAGAACAATTCTGATAAAATGAAACTTGTATTCTTAGGAACATCAGCTGCCCAACCTACTGAAAATAGAGGATTATCGTGTATTTGTTTAGAAAGAGATGGCGAGATCTTAATGTTTGATGCAGGAGAAGCATCTCAAATATCATTTATGAAATCTGGTTTAGGATGGAATAAGAAAATGAAGTTGTTTGTTACACATATGCATGGAGATCATTGTGTAGGAATTTTAGGATTATTACAAACAATGTCTATGCAAAATAGAACTGAAACATTAGAAATTTTTGGACCAAATGGAATTGAAGAATTTATTGGAGCAAATATCAAAGTCTTAAATTTTGGATTATCATTTCCTGTTTTAATAACTATTATTAAAGAAGGAAAAATATTTGAAGATGAAAAATTTTCTATCCATGTTTGTAAAGCAAATCATTCAGTAACCGCTTTTTCATATTTATTTAAAGAAAAAGATAAACCTGGACGATTCAATCTTGATAAAGCTAAACAATTAGAAATTCCTGAAGGAAAACTATGGAATGATTTACAAAAAGGCCATGACATTACAATTGATGATAAAATAATAAAACCAGATCAAGTATTAGGAGAAAAGCGTCCAGGTAAAAAAATTGGAATTTCTGGTGATACAATGCCAACAATAGAATTAGAAAAATTTTTTGAGAATTGTGATTATCTAGTATTTGATTCAACATTTTTAGATGAAGAAAAAGATAGAGCTCAAGATACATGTCATTCTACTGCAAAACAAGCCGCAACATTGGGGAAAAATGCTAAAGTGAAAAATTTAATTTTGACACATTTTTCAGCTAGATATAAAAACGAAGAAGGGCATTTGAAAGAAGCACAAAAAATTCATAATTCAGTAATAACAGCTAAAGATCTCTTAGAGATTGAAATTAAATAAAATGTTTGATTCAATTAAAGATCAAATTAAAAATTATAAAAAAATTGTTTTTGTAACAGGAGCTGGAATTTCACAAGAAAGTGGAATTCCTACATTTCGAGGAAAGGGTGGATTATGGAAAAATTATGATGCAATGAAATTAGCCACAATAGATGCATTTTATGATAATCCAAAACTGGTATGGGAGTGGTATAATGAAAGAAGGAAAAATGTTTTTCAGGCAAATGCAAATTCTGGTCATAAGGCAATTGCTGAACTAGAAAAATATGCTCAAGTTACGATTCTAACACAAAATATTGACGGATTGCATCAAAAATCTGGAAGTTCCAAGGTATTGGAGCTACATGGTAGTATCGTAAAGATCAAATGTTCTGTTTGTAACTATAAAGAAGAAATTTTAACAGAAATTTCTAACTTACCACCTCTTTGTAAATGTGGAAATATACTTAGACCTGATGTTGTATGGTTTGGAGAACCATTACCTCAAGATGTATGGCAAAATGCTATAGATTTTGCAAGTCAATGTGATTTGATGATAATAGTAGGTACATCACTTGTAGTATCACCAGCAAATACACTACCACTTTATGCAAAACAAAACAATGCAACATTAATTGAAATAAATCCAGAAAATACTGAGATGTCTAAAGAAATGAATGAAATAATTAGAAAAACTAGTGCAGAAACATTACCAAAACTAGTTTCATTATTTAAAAAATAAATTACGATTGAGAAAATATACCACTAATTTTGGTATCTGAAGAATCTCCAGCATTATAAACTGATGAAGTAACAATTCCATAATCTTCATGTTCAACAATCATATCTATGTAATATGGAATTCCCGTCGCATCATTTACATTTGTATCAAATACTGAAGTGTAAAATGTTCCAGAAAATATTTCTCGATCTGCAGTTCTAATAACTACATTAACACTTTTTGTTTTTCCAGTTGTATCAAGATATTGAAGAAGAATATTATCATCAGATTGTTGTTTGGTAGATAAAGAAAGAGTTCCAGGTATTATAGAAACAATATTTTGAGTTGAAACATTGCTAGATTGACTAACAGAGTCTAAATTTGAACTACCAGTAAAAATATTTTGAATTGATTTTACAGGATCAAAATTAGAAACTTTTTCTTTAATTGATTTTTGAGATGATTCTTTGGCATCGGAAATTTCATTACTTACTTTATCTCCAACATTACCAATTTCATTTGATATTGATTCACTTGTTTTATCTACAATCTTATCAATTGATGAATCGATTCTTTGTTCTACAGAATCTAAAGCCTTGGTACCAAAAATATTCATATCATTTTTTAAAGAATCAACCACGGTTGCAGATGTAGTAGGAAAAAAGCTATCAATTTCATTTGAAAATATCATGCCTCCCAAGATTACAATTCCAACAATTATGCCTAGTTTAATGAACATCAATGAGTAGTTTCAAAAAGTAGATTTTACATTCGAACTAAAAAAAATAGTCAAAAAGAAGTGAATTTTCTTAGCTAGTTTTCATTAATTTAGAAATGATATCCAATCAATTACCGCATCAATATTTGATGAAGTCAGGGTCACCTTGATTGGACCAAGAGGTGATTCTTCAGCTTCATCACATATTGCCACTATTCCGACAAAAGCTGCTTGTTTATTTAGAAAAAACCAGGTACTATCACCCTCTAAATTATTTTCTAAATTACGTGTGTAAATTTTTTGAGATTGAGAAGAAGAAATCGTCTCATAAATTTTTTCCAGGGATTTTAATTCATTTGATTGTGCTTTAATTGAAAAAAATTCATTCTTCATAGTTGAATCTGGAAAAATATTAGAAATTGCTTGTTTTATTTTATCAGGATCTTCAGATAAATTTACTGGGCAAATTATTTCTACTTTACATTTAATGGTTGGAATGTTCATTGTATCCAACTTTGAATAATTTTAAAAGTTTGTTTAATTAATTCTTCTTTTGTTATACCAACATTAGATATTGCATAATCAGAAAGTGCAATTGAATTACTTATCCCAACACCTAATTCACGATTATCTCTTTCATCAAAGTGTTGTTTTGTTTGAGGATCATCTGATCTTCCTCTTTTTTGTAAAAAATCAAATCTAGTATCAGTAGAAGCATGAACTGCTAATAATTTTACCGTACCATATTTTTTTAGTATTTGAATTTCATCATTTGATCTGACTCCATCTATTAGAATTACATTTGAAGTTGAAGATTCTATTTGTGGTTTAACTAATTCTGCTATAGCACCAGGGCCATTTTTTTCTCTTAGCTCAAGCATTAACTTTCCTAAATTTTCTCTAGTTGATTCTAAATTTCTTTTTTTTGCCTCTTCTCTTACAGCATTACCCATATTGATAGTCTCATAGCCTTTGGATTCTAATCCTTCTGCAATAGTAGACTTGCCAGCTCCTGGCATTCCTGTTAAACATACAATTAGTTTTGTCAATATTTATCAAAAAAAAGGCTCGTCTATGAAGTTACCGGAAATAATTATAAACATACTTCAAAAAATGTTATGATGCGTGTCTTTGTAGCAATTGAAATTACAAATAATGAAGTGATAAATTTAATTAAGAAATTTCAAGAAAATATCAATATTGATGCCAAACCTGTGGAATTAACAAATTTGCATTTTACTTTACAATTTTTAGGAGAAATTTCAAATGAAATGACTCAAAAAATTATTCAAGCCCTTCAAACTATAGAATTTTCAAGTTTTAATGTCAATCTAAAAAAAATTGGTGCATTTCCTAAACCTAAAGTTCCAAGGGTGGTTTGGATTGGAACAGATGATAATGGTGGAAATATGTTAATTCAACTATCTAAAAAAGTAGAAAAAATGTTGGAACCGTTAGGATTTTTTTCAGATAAACCATTCAAACCTCATATCACAGTATTTAGAATTAAAAAGAAGATTGGAGATATATCAGGAGAATTGGAAGATAATAAAATGGTAAATTTTGGAATACAAAATGTTTCAAATATCAAATTGAAAAAAAGTGTACTTTCACCAAATGGACCAATTTATTCAGATTTGTTGGAGATAGGAGCGAAAAAATGAAACAATTAATTTCTAAAGTTTCTAAAACTGTAATTCCTTCAAAAATTACAGAAGAATCAAAAAAGAAAATTGCAAAATTGGCATATGATTTAGTCAAAAAAGAAATTGAAAAATATTCAGAAGTAATTGGATTAGAATTTGGGGGGTCATTTGCTAAAGGTACTTGGTTATCTAAAGATGCAGATATTGATATTTTTATAAAATTTAAAAAAAATATATCAGAAGAAAAATTTGAAAAAATTTCTAAAAAAATTGGTTTTGATTCATTAAAAAAATATCATCCCTATGTTAGATATTCTCAACATCCTTATGTTGAGGCTAAAATTAAAAATACAAAAATCAACATAGTTCCATTTTATGATGTAAAGATTGGAGAATGGAAAAGTGCTGCTGATAGATCACCATTTCATACTAAATTTATGGAAAAATCATTAACTCCAAAAATGAGAAACGAAGTTAGAGTTCTAAAAACATTTCTAAAGTCAAATGGAATTTATGGAGCAGAAATAGCTAAACAAGGATTCAGTGGATATATTTCAGAAGTTTTAATTTTGGAGTTTGGAAATTTTGAAAATCTTATAAAATCAATTTCAAAAATTAAAGAAAATCAAATCATTGGAAAAACTTCCAAAGCATTTGATACTTCAATTGTTGTTATAGATCCAATTGACAGTAATAGAAATTTAGCTGCGGCTATTTCTGATGAAAATATTGGAAAGTTTATTCTTATTTCAAGAGCGTTCAAAGAAAAAGCAGTTTTAGAATTTTTTAAGAATAAAAAATCCAAAGTCTCAAAAAAATATTGGAATAATGTGTTAGTGGTAAAATTCAATTTTAAATCTAGAAGTCCAGATATTATTTGGGGTCAAATTAAACGAGCAACTTCTACATTATCTACGCAATTAGGATTAGGTGGATTCACCGTATTACGAAGTAAATCTCATACAGATCAACAAAAAGAGGCCTATCTCTTGTTTTTTTTAGAATCTACAAAAATTAGTCAAATATATGCAAAAAAAGGACCAGAATTTTTCAGAGAAGATAGTGCGCATAGTTTTATTTCTAAAAATCTGAAAAATGCAGAATTAGTATGGGTTGGAAATGATAGAAAAATAATTTCATTAGGAAAAAGAAAACATGATGATGCAGTTAATTTTATGAAAGAATTTTTGAAAAATAATCTTCAAGTAGGCATACCAAATGGTCTTCAAAGTGATCTTAAACGAGGTTTCACTGTGTCAATAGGAAGTAAAAATCTAAGCAAATCAATTAAAGAGGAAACAGCTGAATTAATTTCAGTAGATGGCACACTCCTTTATTTCAATTAAGAAATTTGTAGAAGAGCCTTACTCAAAAATTTTAGGATATCCAAATGCAACAAATCGTCAAATCAAATCAAGAATTAATGAACTAGAAAAACTAAAAATAAAATCAATTTCTTTTAGAGGTCCAACAACACTTGGAAATTTGGCAATTTTAGGAAAAGGATACGTGGGTGTTGTAGTCATTGCAAAAAAAGGTAACAAAGAAGTTGCTTTAAAAATTAGAAGAATAGATTCTCAAAGAAAAGGAATGAAGAATGAAGGTGTTTTATTAAAATTGGTAAATTCAGTTAATGTTGGTCCCAAAATGTTTGATGTAAGTAAAAATTTCTTAATTATGGAATATCTTGATGGAGAAAAATTTAGTAATTGGATTGAGATGTTAAGTGGAACTGGAAGTGTAAAAAAATTAAAATCTACAATAAAAAGTGTTTTAGAAGATTGTTATAGATTAGATCAAATAGGTTTTGATCACGGTGAATTAAGTAATATTTCTAAACATGTGATTGTAGGTAAGAGTAAAGTTTCGATAATTGATTTTGAAAGTTCTAGCACAAAAAGAAAACCATCTAATGTCACATCAATAACTCAAGCTTTTTTCATTGGATCTGGAATTGCAAGAACCGCTCAAAAAATTTACAAAAACTCATCTAAAGAAAAAATTATTGAGGCTTTAAAATTATACAAACAAGAAAAAACAAGAGTAAATTTCGATAATTTATTAAAAGTTTTAAAATTATAATGGGACCGGCAGGATTTGAACCTGCGACCACTAGTCCCCCAGACTAGAATCATACCAAGCTAGACTACGATCCCTCGTTTCAGAGGCACAAAATGAAATTATTAAATCGTCGTAATAATTATAGAATTTATGAAACTTTGCAATATTTGTAATAAAATATCTGCCACAGATCAAGATCATCTAGATTGTGTTCAAGGAAGAAGTATTGAATCGGAAGCTGAAGATTTTAAAAATAATATTCCAGAAAAACTCAATCTCTCAAGTAATACTCAAGAATTAGATGTAGGAGTTAAAGCAATTTTAGAACATCTTTCAAAAAATAAAGATTCAGATGAATAAACTATAACCATTTTGATAATCTTTCTTTTTCAAATTCTATTTTTTTGGAAAGATTGTCAGATGTTAACTCTGTAAGACTTGTTGTGGGTTTTGATTGTGAAAACATGTCAACTTTAAGTACAGATGCGGTATCTCTACCTGATTCTATAAAACAACCACCTTTTCCATCAAATAATGCAGATTCTTCTTTTGATTGAATTTTTGAAATAATATTTTGAGCAACTGTAATACCTTCCCCTTCTGCAAAAATTCCAGCTTTTGGAACTGCCATATTTTCTGTAACAATTAGACTAGTTACATCACCTACTGCAAAGACATTTTCAAACGGTGTCTTACAATCTCTATCTATCGGAATAAATCCTGATTCTTTTGCCAATCCAGAATCATAGATTACTTTGGGAGCAATATGTGGTGGAACAGCTAATAGTAAATCAAAATCAGCTTCACTATTTTCAAATATTAATTTTTTAGATTCAACAGATTTTATTTTGCATGAATTATGAAAAACGATTTGTTCAGAATTTACTAATTCAAGAATTTGTTTACTAACTTCAAGCCCAGCAGCTGGTAAAGTAATAGGAGCAGGACTGTAGAAATCAATTTGTACAGAATCACGAACTCCTCTTTTTCTTAGCATGGAATCTATCAATAAACTAGCCTCAAAAGGTGCTGGAGGGCATTTGTAGGGCATTCCCATTATAGATATTGCAATTTTTCCAGATTCTATACTCTCAAGTTTTTCACGAATTTCTAAAAGTTGATTATGATCATAGAGATTGAATCCATTTTGTTCTAACCCAGGAATTCTTTGAGGAGCTAATACAGCTCCCATTGAAATAATTAGAAAATCAAATGAAATTTCTTGAGTTTTTGTTTTTACATTTTTGTCTTTAAGATTAATTGATAAAATTTCATCTTTGATAAAATCAATTTCTTTTTTTTGTAATTCATTTAATGATCCAGTTGAATTTTCAAAAGTTCGAGTTCCATTTATGATCCATAATTTTGCAAATCCTACCATAAACCAATCTTTTTTATCAATTACAGTAATTTTCACTTGCGATGATGGTAATGCATTTCTTAATTCATTTGCAGCTGAAAGTCCACCAAATCCACCTCCTAAAATTACAACGTGTGGAATGTTTGTCAACTTAAAGTGCTTGAGTTGTAGGTCGTATTAAAATCTCATTTACATTTACGTGTGATGGAGAATCAACTGCATACAAAATTGCATTTGCGATATCTTCTGCTTGTAAAGCTTCCATCTTTTTTGCATTTTCAACAAATCCTTGTAAGGACTCATCAGTAATTGTATCAGTGAGTTCTGTTGCAACAACTCCAGGTTCAATACTAGTCACTCTAATGTTAGAGCGAACACTAAACTCTTGTCTTAATCCTTCAGTAAATGCTGCAACTGCATATTTAGTTGCACAGTAAACACTACCACCTGCAAAAACTACTCTTCCTGCTACTGATGAAAGATTAACTATATGCCCTGATTTTTTTTCTTTCATATGTAAAATTACAGCACCAGTAGAATACAATACACCTTTAATATTCACATCAATCATTCTATCCCATTCATCAACTTTGAGGCTTTTGAATAAACTCAAAGGCATCAATCCAGCATTATTCACAAGAATGTCAATAGAGCCCCATTTCTCCAAAACTGCTTTAGCAAAATTTTCACATTCAGATCTTTGTGTTACATCTAATTTTTGATAAAATACTTCCCCACCATTAGCTGAGATTTTTTTTGCAAGTTCTTCTAATCTATCAACTCTTCTAGCACCTATGGCAACTTTTGCACCAGCCTTTGATAAGGCCAAAGCAGTAGCAAATCCTATTCCACTACTGGCTCCAGTAATAATTGCAACTTTATCTTTAATCATCTTAAGTCTTCAAGCAAACTATGGTTGAATATAGTAAAAATGTTTAGACATTAAGAAATTTCAAGAAAAGTTCTAACATCTTTATTAAAAGAAAAATAGTATTACAAAATATGCAAGCTGAAAAATGTGCTTATTGTGGAGATTTAACCGATATGCCATTTCATTGTAATTATTGTAAAGATCCTTTTTGTGCAGAGCATAGACTTCCTGAAGAACATCGATGTGTAAAACTCAGTCAAATTAGAGCTAGAAGATTTGGAGAGAAAAAAGTTATTCGTGATGGTGGACGTAACAAGCCAAATATTTTAAAACGAATTTTTGGTAGATTTTAAAATTAATACGGACTTTTATCAGGAGAAATTTTTGCTCTTCTTCCTTGATAGATTAAAGCAATAGCAAGTGCAAACATTACCATTGCAGTTAATGGAAAGTTTTGTGGTGCTGGAAGAATAAACCAATAATAAATTCCAAACCCAATAGACACAATTGCTTGTGTCCATAATTTTATCCATTTTGGTGCTTTTACTAATCTGCTGATAACTTCTACAGCAAAAATTCCAATTACAGGATAAAATGTATAAAGAAGAAAATCAACTACATCAACTCCTGTATGAGACATATTTTATGATGATAAAGGTATAATTTCTATCTAGTCTTCCAAATGAACCTTAGTTGCTACATTTTTAGCAATTAAAGCCTGAGCATTCTCATATGGGATTGTAGCTATATCTTCAGTCTTAAAAGGACCATATTTTTCAAGATCTGCGCCAACAATTTCATCTACTTCATGAAGGAATCTAATAACGATTTTTTTTGTTTTATGGTTTTGAGCTAATGATTCTAGGAATTTTGATTTTCCATTAATTGTAGCAGATACAATCATTTCTGTTCTTTCTTTTTGTTCCTCTTGTGAATCAAGAATGAATTTTTCTTCATCTAGTAGATGGCTTATTTCTAAATTAGGGGATTTTGAAATTTTATCTAGTCTAATTTCTATTAATAATGATGTTAATTCTATAACCATTTCTACCATAGTATCTTTGACTTGGTTTTCTACTCCATCAAATTCTTGTTTTTGTAAATTTCCAATAAAGTTAGCCAGATTTCGGTAAAAATTTGGATCAATTTCTAAAAGTGAATCATTTTCAGTTTCATGCAAAACTGCATGATGTAAAGACTGAATATCAATTTGATTTGATTCTGACATTTCTTACCTAATCCTTAAATTGCTAGTGTATTTGTGTTTGATTGAAGAATAAATTGCCATATAAAGTCAGCCACGGTAAAGCCATCCAAGTTACACAATCATCTGATGAAGTTTTTGCACGAATTCAGCACGAAGGTATTCAGTTTATCGATCTTCAGTTTACAGGTCTTACAGGTCATTTCCATCATACTACAATTTCTGCAAATACCTTTACACCAGAACAAATGAGAGATGGACTACCAAAATTGGATGGTTCATCAATTGTTGGATTTACTACAATAGATGATTCAGATTTACTTTTAAAACCTGATCCAAGTACATTTGCAGTTATTCCTTGGATGACTGAAAACAAAACAGCTAGAATGCTATGTGATGTTTACTGGGGAGAAGACAGAGGACGATTGTCAAGAGATCCTAGAGGAATTTCTCAAAAGGCTGAAGAATATCTCAAAACTCAAGGTTACGATAGTAGTGCTTGGGGTCCAGAAGTTGAATTCTTTGTATTTGATAAAGTACATTGGGATGTCCTAACACCATACAAAGGTCAATCTTATTCAATTGAATCTAAAGAAGCTCCGTGGAGTCAATCAGGTGATGGATATCCTATGGGTTTGCAGGAAGGATACTATCCTAGTACTCCATCAGATACTCTTGCACCATATAGAAATGAATGTGTAAATATTCTTAGCAATAATTTTGGAATCTTATGTGATAACCATCATCACGAAGTAGCAACAGCTGGACAATGTGAAATTGATATCAAATACGATTACATGACAAATGCTGCAGATGCTGCTCAATCGTACAAATATGTAATTAAAAATGTCGCTCAAAAATATGGAAAAGTTGCAACAATGATGCCAAAACCAATTGCTATGGATGCAGGTTCTGGTATGCACGTTAATGTTAGTTTATGGAAAGGAAAAGAAAATGTATTTTATGATCCAGATGATGAAATTGAATTAAGCCAAACTGGAAGATACTTTTGTGGTGGTATAATTAATCATGCAAAAGCACTTTCTGCAATTGGTAACCCAACAACTAATTCATATCACAGATTAGTTCCAGGGTATGAAGCTCCAGCATATATTGCATGGAGTTCTGGAAATCGTTCTGCTATTGTAAGAGTTCCAAAACATCTCAAAGGAAAACAACATGCAAATCTAAAAAGACTTGAGTTTAGAGCACCAGATCCTTCATCAAATCCATACCTAGTATTTGCAGCCGTTACAGCAGCTGGAATGGATGGTATTAAGAAAAAAATGGATCCAGGAGAACAAGTTCGTGATGATATTTTTAAGATGACAAAATCAGATAGAGCTAAAAGAGGAATTGGGGTTCTTCCAAAAAGCTTGGGTGAGGCATTAGATGAATTAGAGAGCGATAGAAAATTCCTTAATCCTATTTACACTAATGATGTAATTGATAAAATCATAGAATTAGAAAGAAGAGATCAACGTGAAATAGCAATTAGACCACATCCGCACGAATTTTATCTATACTTTGATGTTTAGGCTCTTCCAGTTAATTGAAAAATATAGTATAATGAAATAGCCATTAAAGTAAATCCACTCCCTAGAAAAATTGCTCTCTTACTTTCAGAAGTTGCAGCTCTGTATAGTAAAATTCCACCTGCAAGACCTACGAACAATACCAATACTCCAATTATTACTCCATCAAAACTTGTACCAGTGATTATTGGATGAAAAAATCCTGCAAGTAATGCAAAAAATGCAATTAGGTAAATGTATTTGAATCCAGTAAGTGCTCTAGAAGATAGTTGATTCAATATTTTTCGTAAATATAATTAACAATTAAAGGTTTGAAAAGTTTTCAAAATAATTTACATCATTCCGCCCATGTCAGGCATTCCACCCATACCAGGCATTCCACCCATACCAGGCATTCCACCCATACCAGGTGGCATTCCACCTTCTCCACCAGGTGGTCCACCTGCAGATTTTTGAGTAGCAATAACATCATCGATTCTAAGAATCATACATGCAGCTTCTGCAGCTGCTGAAATAATTTGAAGTTTAACTGCAAGTGGTTCAATAATATCACTTGATTTCATGTTTGAAACTTTACCTTTCATTACATCAATTCCAGTCCATTTCTCTCCTTTCTGTTGTTTAGAACGTAAAAGTGTAAGAGTATCAATTGGATCCATTCCAGTATTTTCAGCAAGTGTAATTGGAATTTCTTCTAAAGCATCTGCAAATTTTTCTGCTGCAAGTTGTTCTCTACCTTCTAAAGATTTAGCCCAACCTCTAATTTTTGTTGCTGCATATGTTTCAGGGGCACCGCCACCTGCAACAATTTGAGGTTTTAAAATTACATCTTTTACAACCATTAATGCATCATGAACAGAGCGTTCAACTTCATCTACTACTCTTTGTGAGCCTGCGCGAAGAAGTAATGTCACAGATTTTGGATTTTTACATCCTTCAACAAATACCCATTTGTCATCTTCAATTTTTCTTTCTTCTACAATTTCAGCAGCACCAAGATCTTTTTCAAAAAGATCATCAAGGTTAGTAACTATTCTAGCACCTGTTGCTGCTGCAAGTTTAGTAAGATCACTTTCTTTAATTCTTCTAACAGCTATAATTCCAGCTTTTGCAAGATAGTGTTGAGCCATGTCATCTAATCCCTTTTGACATAAAACTACATTTGCACCAGAACCAATTACTTTGTCAACCATTGTTTTTAGCATTTTATGTTCTTCATCTAAAAATGCTTTTAGTTGTTGAGGATTTGAAATGTTAATTTTTGCATCAGTTTCAGTTTTACTAATTTCTAATGCAGTGTTAATTAATGCAATTTTTGCACCAGAAATTGATCTAGGCATGCCGCCATGAACAATTTCTTTATCAAGAACAATGCCTTGAATAATAGTTGAATCTTTGATAGAGCCACCTGCTTTCTTTTCTACTTTAATATCATCAATGTCAACTTGGAAAGCTTCACCATCTCTTTCTGCAACAGCAAGAACTGATTTTACAATAATATCTGCTAGTTGATCAGAGTCTTTTCTAACTAGTTTAGTTTGCATTGAAGTTTTTGCAATTTTATTTAGAATAGTTTTATCATTTGCTGTAATAGTCTCTGCAATTTCTTCAAGATATTCTTTAGCTTTTTTTGCAGCCTTTCTGTAACCATCTACAATTATTGTTGGATGTACATCTGAATCAACTAATGATTCAGCTTGTGAAAGTAAAGCACCTGCCAATATAACAGCAGAAGTTGTACCGTCTCCAACTTCATTATCTGTAGTTTTTGAGATTTCAACTAGCATTTTTGCTGCTGGATGTTGTACATCAATTTCTTTTAAGATGGTAGCACCATCATTTGTAATTGTAACGTCTCCTAATGAGTCGACTAGCATTTTATCCATGCCTCTTGGGCCAAGGCTAGAATGAACAATTTCAGCAATAATTTTGGCTGCTGCAATGTTATTTTTTTGGGCTTCACGTCCTTTAGTTTCAGTGCCACCCTCTTTTAGTAAAACAACAGGCATAGTACCTTTTGAAGTTGCCTGCATACCCATAGATGCCAAAACTCATGATTCCCCTTTTATACCTTCCAGATCAAGATCGATGATTTTAAAATAATATCGGTGTTTTTAAATTGGGAAAATAAAATTGCAAAATATGGTTAAATCCCAGAATAAAGAATCTTATGATAAAATTTTTACAAAATTAAAAGAACATCACAAATGGTTTGAAAATTCAATTCCATTAATTGCAAGTGAGAATATCCCCAGTCCCGCAGTTAGAGAAGCAATAATTTCTGATTTTGGAAATAGATATGCAGAAGGATGGCCTGGAGAAAGAGTCTATGCAGGTTGTACCTACATTGATGAGGTAGAGTTTGAATGTATGAAATTAGCTAAAAAATTATTCAAAGCAAAATTTGCAGATGTCAGACCAATTTCAGGAGTTGTTGCAAACTTGGCAGTTTATTCTGCATTTACAAATCCTGGAGACATTATGTTAGCACCATCAATTCCAGCAGGTGGACATATCTCTCATGGTAAGAAAGAACATTCTGGAACTGCTGGATTAGTTCATGGATTAGAAATAGAATTCTATCCATTTAATGCTGAAGAAATGACAATCGATGTAGATAAAACTAAACAAAAAGTTAAAGATCTCAAAAAAGAAAATCGTGTTCCAAAAATGGCAATGTTTGGTGGATCATTATTCTTGTTTCCTCATCCTGTCAAAGAATTATCAGGTTTCTTAAAGAGTTATGATATGCATATCAATTACGATGCAGCTCATGTTGCAGGATTAATTGGTGGTGGAAAATTCCAGGATCCTCTACGTGAAGGGGCAGATACAATGACTATGAGTACTCACAAGACTTTGTTTGGTCCTCAAGGAGGACTTGTTTTGGGTTCAGAAGAACATGAAGAAGCTATCAAAAAAGCAACTTTCCCTGGACTAACTAGTAGTCATCATATTCATCATATGGCTGGAAAAGCAGTTGCATTTGCTGAAGCCTTAGAGTTTGGAAAAGATTACGCAGTTGAAGTAATTAAAAATGCCAAAATATTTGCAGAAGCCTTGAGTGATCATGGTTTCAAGGTATTAGGAGAAAGTAGAGGATTTACAGAATCGCACCAAATTGCTGTAAACGTTTTAGACTATTCTGATGGTGGAAAGGTAGAAGCTGATTTAGAAAAAGCAAACATCATTGTAAACAGACAACTCATTCCAGGAGATATTAAGGCTGGTAGAAATTATTTCCATCCAGGTGGAATTAGATTAGGAGTTTCTGAAATTACACGATTAGGAATGGGAAAGAATCAGATGCAAGAAATTGCTTCATACATAAAACAAATTATAATTGATAAAGAAGATCCAAAGAAAATACTTTCAAAAGTTAAAACATTCAGAAAAGACTATCAAAAAGTTAAGTTCTGTTTTGATAACAAATTGGGTGCTTATGAATATGTCAAACTAAGATAGATTTACGAATAGTCTGTAAGTAAAGATTGATCTCCTTTACTCTTTCCAAATACTAATTCAATTTCATCTGACAAAGCATGGATTCTTCCTCTTTGATATTCCCCAACATCATATTTCTCAACTAACCTTTTTGCAAGTTTCAGATATTTTTCTACAGAACCCCTTGTAATTGTGGCAATTAATTTATGCCCACAAGTACAAGTTTGGATAAGCGGCATTCGTCGATATGATGCACCACAAGCTGTACATCTGAAACTTTGTCTTGCATAAGCCCTAAGATTTCCCATCAAGTCTGGAACCAAATGCGTTGAAATTACATTTGAAACAAGTTCTGAAGGATTTACAACGTCGATTAATTCAGCATTCCTAACTTGCATATCAAATTTATCAAGCATAGAACCAAGTGTGGAATATGCGCTTCTCGATTTTGATGTGGTAAGAGATGAAGTTGAATGTGTAAAGTGATAGTCATAAAATTGTCTTTCAGTGTCAAGACGTGATTTGATAATTTCTATGGATGACACATCTGATGCTTTAATTTGGTTGAATGTAGATTCAAAGAATTCTAGAGGAAGGATTTTTGTGACTTCAAGGTTATGTGCTTGAGGTTGGGATTCATGTGGTAAAACATGAGGCTGAATTAATAATGGTGCATCCATTAATCCACCAATTCTAGCAGAAAGAAATTGTCTAGAGAAATTTAGAAGACTATCCATTAGAAGCATTACTGAATCAGCATCCCCATCAGCATCTCTTCTTTTAGCAGAATGCCAATTTGGAGTTGCAAAACAAACATGTGTTTCAGTATATCCTATGATTCGTCCTACTATTCCTACAGATGTGTGAGGAGCTAAACCAATTACCAGATGTCCAATTAATTCCTCAGAATTTTTTACATTATAAAATGAAGATTTACCGTAGAATCTCTCTAATAGAACATCAATGTATTTGCATATAGAAACTAAATACTTACCACTTTCATATGGGATGACAACATCTTGCATTCGAATTTCAACAATTTGATCTATAGATTCAAGTGCTTTACCATCAATATCATGAGAATATCCAAGAGATTTTAATTTCTCAATGGATGTTCCAATCCATGATGGTTTGAATTGTGTTAGTGGAGAATTTGTTGCATCAAATCTAACTGTTCCGTCTTTGAAAGTTGTTAATCCAAAGTTTTGTCTTACAAGTCCTTTTTCAAGAGGTTCAGCAATTTTGTCTTGATTGATTAATACCTTAACTCCCTTGAATGGTTCTTTTGCACGAATTCCCATCTTTTCTTGTGCCAAAAGCAATCTAGCCTTAAGTGGAAATGGTTGATGAGAATGACTTGGAGCTTTTCGCTTACATTTTTCACAAAATGGTTCTTTGAGGGTATCTCTACAATTAGAACATCTGAAAGTAATTGTGGTCTTTGTACCACAAATGGAGCATTTTATGCTAATTGATGGTTGATTGCATGTAGTACAAAATCTATTGTAAAGATCAGTGAAAAAGTTCTCAGTTCTGGATGCTTTAAGAAGATCTCGTGTAGGTCCACCCTTCTCACCAATTGGAAACAATGCATGAGTTGGAGGTTTCATTTGCCTAGGAGCTGCTTTTTCAGGTCTTCCTATTCTGACTCCAATAGTTGTTGAAAATTTATTATTAATTTGAATTCCAGATGACTCTGTCAAAATTTTTGGTACAGATAAATCAGTAATTATTGGTTTTTCTCTAAACAATAAATTAAAGAAAATTTTTGCCTCCTGATGTTCTAAGATCAATGTTTCATTTTCAACTTTATGAGGAGTTCCCAAGTTTTCAAGTATTTTCTTTACTTGAATTGAATATTCAATTGATATTTCATTGACTTTTTTTGGTTCTAAAAGTTTGAGAAGATCTTCGGATGAAATTTTATCCCAGAAATACAAATAATGTGGGTGAAGTGGGATTTTAAAATCAAGGGAAATTTTTAGAGCTTCATCTATTGTAGGTATTCTATTCAAAAATTGATTTAGATATTGATTATTTGGTTCATGTTTTTGAATTTTTTGTTTTAATTCCTCTATCCAAAATTCTTCGACATAAGCTGAAGGAACTAATTGAGCATTATTTTCAAGAAAATCTCCAAATGAAATTAAAATATCTCCAAGATGTAGAATTTTTTCTATTTCATTTTTAATTTCTAATCCATGTTTAACATCTCTAATTTTTACAACACTTCCATCATTGAGACGAACTGTTGGAGTATCAATTGAATCAACAAAGGCTACAGTTGCTCCTTTTCCAGGAATATCTATTTTGATTTGAGTTCCTACAGCTACTGTATGATCAAGAATTTCAGCAATAACTGGATGAATTCCTACAGCTGCAAAGCCTGTATTACATGCTCGTCCATATCTTAAACGAAATCCACCTAATTTGTTAGGCATGGATAAAACTGATCTGCCAGTGATCACTTCACGCATTCTTTTAGCAGCTGCATCTTCTTGGTTATCACCAGTTTGAACAGCTCCTTTAAGATCATTGAGCCATTCCCATCCATCTAGATTGTATAATTCAATTCTTTTGAGGAGTTTTTTTGATCTTCCAATCAGTCCATCATTTAAGACACGTAAAGCGCCTCCTCTAACTCGGTCAGTTTTGATTCTAACCATAGATTTATGGTTGACTACTTCATATGGATCTGTATCAACACCTGCTAATTCTACAGGAAGATTACGAATGACATGTTCAATATCTTCATCTAAAATATGAAATTGAAAACTACTTGCTTCTCTTTCATAGATTCGTAATTCCTCAACAAATCTACCTGTTTCATCATCAAACGAATTAGCTTGAAATTTCGATAAACCTACTATTTTTCTAACATGATCTGCAATTAACAAAGTAACTGCAGACTCTGTTCCCCCTGCTGAACGCATTGGTCCTGCAATTGAAACAGATAGATATTCAGTACCGTCTTTGTTTTTCTTTATTTTTACTTCACTGATTCCTTGCAGTGGTGCAATAGTGACTCCTTCTGTAATAATTGCTAAACCTACACGTACTGCAAGATCTAACTTGTCTTCTAAAGTAGCATCTGGAAGACAGTATTTACCCAAAGCAATCTCTTTTGCTAAAATTAATGCAGAAAGTTCTTTTCCATTAATTTTTAAAATTTCTCTCAAGGGATCTGCAATATCAATTTCGTGCATTTTTGCAACTCTGTCTGCTAAATCAAATGCGATTTTAGGCTCAATAATACCTGAAGAATCTGCTAAAGTAGATTTTGCTGATGCTGCATGTGTAAATATTCGATATGTCTCATCTGAAAGACTAGTATAGTAATCCAGATAGTAATCTGGCATTTTGATATCACTAATTCGAGAGATTGCATCATTTTCGGACATGATACGTCCTTTACTACTTGCTTCTTTGAATTGCTTTTGCTATTTCTTCGAGTTTTTTGATACTTCCCCCTTTTTCAAGAAAAGTTCCAATAACCAATGCATCTGCTCCAGATTTAGCCAAACTTTGAGCAGTTTTTACATCTTTGATGCCTCCACCTACTATCAAAAATCCATTAAAGGCATGTCTAACAGTTTTTACCATTTCAGGAGTAACATTGGTTTTTGCACCAGAACCTGCCTCTAAGTAAACAAATCTCATACCAAGAAATTGGGCAGCTAGAGCGTAGGCTGCAGCAATTTTTGGTTTTTCAAATGGAATTCCTCTTGCTGAACCAACAAACCAAGCTGATGTTCCATCTCCTATTACCAAATAAGCAGTTGGAAGTGGTTCTAATCCAAATTTTAGGACACTTGGAGCACCCAAAGCCTGTGCTTGGGTGATAAAATATGGATTTTCAGAATTCATTAATGAACTAAACAATATTGCATCTGCATCAGGCACAACACCTGTAACATTACCTGGAAATAGAATAATTGGAATTTTTAGACCTTTTTTAATGCCTTTAACAACTTGTGACATCTCAATTTGATCAGTTGCTGATGAACCTCCAACTAGAATTGCTGAGGCTCCAATTTTTTCAACATCTTTTGCAAGTTTGCTTGATGCCTCTAAATTGGATACTTCTGAATCAATTAACACGAATAGTAATGTATTTTTCTTTTTTAATTCTGATTTTAGGAATAATTCAACTTTATTTCCAGCCATAGAAGGGGTTCGTACATGTCTCTTTAAAGTTTAATTGGAATGCTGTATACAGATTTGTATAGCTATGGACAAGTTAGAACAATCTAATTTTAACAATATTATCCGTAAAATTATCAAAAAATCACTGTTTACAGAGCGACAAGTTGAAATTATTCTAAATCAGAAAGATCTTCTTGAATCCAATTTTTCTATAAGTAAAGGTGCGTATTACAGGCAAGTTGGGCAATCTAGAGACAAATTAATTGGATTATTCTACTCTATCATACTTTTTCGTGGTTTAGGCATACTTTTGCCTGATGATATAGACGTGATATCAAAGCTTTCTGAACAGATTAGTGTGATTAATGATAGTGATATTTTTCCTGAAAGAGAAGATGAGGTGATTAGTGTGATAGATAGGCTCATTCGTCAGGCATGTAATATGTGATGTATGTGATTACCTAAGAATACATCAAATGAAATTGTATGTGATAATATGTGTGAGATTGTTAATCTAAAGTGTGAAATAATATTGTTCAATCACGATATATCACGTTGTAGGCATAGAAGTTGTGATGTTAGTAGAAATTCCTGAACCTGAAGTGATTTTAGGTGTGATTTTAGCATTTATTGTTGGCATTGTAGGTTTGTATGCCTACTTTAAACTACGTCCATTTGTAAAAACTAGAAGTGATGTATTTGATGCTTCACAAGCTGAACGTTTAGAATATTATGAAAGACAGTTAATTGATATGAAAATACGCCTAGATTCATTAGAAATTCAAGGAATTGAGCAAAAAGTAGTGGATCCTAATCTAGAATTAAAACAATTCTTAGAAAAATTAGCAAAGAATGAAGTTCAAACAAGACCAATTGAAGTTGTTAGTAAGGTAAAAGTTGTACCTGAAAAAGAAAATTTTACGCCTAGTATTCAAAATATTGTACCTACAAATCCAATTGATTATGTGTTGCATCTAATCACAACCAAAGCTATGACATCACGTGATATTCAAATCACATTAAAGAAAAGTAGGGAACATACTTCACGCCTAATGAAAAAGATGTTTGAAGACGGATATGTGCAAAGAAATACTGAATCAAAACCTTATACTTACTCAATTACTGAAAAGGGAATTGCAAAAGTAGAAAAAATAGATGATAATCTCTTAGTACAATAAGAGATTTAGATTTTTTAGTAGTAAATTTGTTGAATTCTCTATTGATTTTAGGCAAAATAGTCATGTGTTATAATAGAATTAGAATTAGATAATTTAATAAATTATATATATTATTAAATTATAATAGTCATATGTCAGTTCAAGATAATGAAGTTTTAGTAAAAATCACCTCTGCTGGAACAATATCAATTCCAAAACAGTTTAGAAAGTATATGGACATTCAAAAAGGTGAATATGTCAAAGTAATTCTTGGAAAAGATCGATTGTTGGTAAGAAAAGTAACTATTTCTTAATTGATCATTGTTGCTTTTGCGCTATTTTGACAGATTGATATGTCCATTCTCGGCCAGTTCTAGTTCTATTTACCCTACCTTTTGTAGCAAATCGTGACAAGTATGTCGAAATAATACTAAGTTTTACAGGTTCATTATATTCATCCTCATATTTCTCAAGAATATTCGTTGAGGTAAATTTGCCCATTGGAAAGAATTTATCAATAATATTCCAAATTTTAGAACCTGTCGAATCCATGTTTGTTGGTACTTGTTCTTCTTCAATATTCATCAAGTCCATCATTTCAAATATTTTGAGAATTTTATCTTTAGTAACATTACCCTCTAGTTTGATGTCATATCGTGCACCATCAGAGTCTTCCATATCTATTCGAATACGTTTTTTAGCCATCTTTGAGATCTAATTGATTAGATGTTAACAGTTGAAATGATCCCAGAATATTTGTTAACTAAGTAGTTTGTTAACATTGACTGCCTGAGCCACGCCTAGGTTGTTTTTTGTTATTAACAACTAATCTATAATTATCCCCATTCATTAGAATATTTTCGTGCCTGGAGTGGAAATAAGAGGGTAAATTTGAGATATTCACAGTGTTAACATCTACCTTAACGCCTGGAATGGAAATAAAGGGGTCAAAATGGGCTTTTTCAGACATTTCTTAACACCAAATTAACAATTTTGTTAACTCATATTTAATTTAGGATTAAACCCACACACCAATATTTCCACTCTACCTTTTTCTTTAATTTTTTTTAATAGAAAATCTAAAACTAACTAAAAATAATTCATTACAAACTAAACTACAACTACTATTCTATACTATACTCTCTTAATTCAGATGTAGTTGTGTTAGTGTTGAGAAGAAATGAAGGTGTGTGAGTATGTCTGATCCGATAGATGACTTACTTAATGCAGCTGAAGCTGGAAAATCAATTATTAAAAATCGTGATATTCTTCATTTTACATATATTCCAGATATTATCTTACATAGAAAATCTGAACAAGAACAAGTTACACAATCTCTATTACCAATTCTAAAACAATCAAGACCATCAAATCTTTTAGTATATGGAAAACCTGGAACCGGTAAGACTCTGGTAGTAAAAAAAGTATTATCTAAAATTCAAGAAAGAGTTGAGAAATCAAAATTTCCAATTAAACTAGTATATTCTAATTCAAAAGAAGAGACAACATTATACGGATTATTAGTCAGTCTAGGCAGGCAATTGGACCTAAATGAGAAAGAATTACCCACAACTGGGCTTGCTATTAGTGAGGTATTCAAGAGACTTCTTGCTAAAATTGATGAGGGAAAACTTAACGCAATTTTTGTAATTGATGAAATTGATTATCTAGCCCAATTAGTAGCAAAAACAGGAAAGGACATTCTATACCAATTAACTAGAGCAAACGAGCGTCTCACTCAAGGCTCATTAACTCTAGTTGGAATTTCAAATGATCTAACATTCAAAGAAAAATTAGATCCCAGAGTAATTAGTAGTCTGGGAGAAGAAGAAGTTGTCTTTACCAACTATGATGTTGAACAGATTAAAAAAATACTTGAAGAGAGAATTGTTGAATCATTTATTGAAAATTCAGTGGAAGAACCAGCCCTAAATCTCATTGCGGCTCTTGCTGGAGGAGAACATGGAGATGCTCGACGAGCAATCGATTTACTTCGGGTGGCAGGAGAACTTGCTGAGCGACAACAATCAGACAAAGTTACGGCTGAGCATGTTAGAGAAGCCACTCAAAAAATGGAAGAAAATAAAGAAGAAAAATCTCTCAAATCATTCCCACTTCACGAAAAATTAGTCCTTATTTCAATAATGAAGGCAAATGGTTCTTCTACTGGTGAGATTTACTCTTCTTACAAAAATCTCTGCAAAACAATTGGGAAAGATGAACTTACTCAAAGAAGAATTACACAAATGCTTAGTGAAATCGAGTTATCCGGATTAATATCTGGAAGATTGATTCATCAAGGAATTCATGGTAGGACAAAAAAATACAAACTTACAATATCATCTGAAATGATAAAAAAGACATTCAAAGATGATCTAAGTTTGCAAGACATTGTCTAAATTAGAACTATAATTCTCATGAAAGACTTGGAAAGTTTTCAAATTAACAATTATAGCAATACCTGGATTTGGAGTCATTCCAACACTTGCTTGAAAAGGCGTCTGTTTTTGCCAAGAACCAGAATTTACCAACAAAATTCCTTTGTACATATCCAATTGGGCTCTATGAACATGACCTACATGAAAGATATCTGGAATATCCTGAATTACTAAAAGATCCTCCATTTCAGGCGCAATTGGCGTTTGACTACCATAAATTGGACTAAGATGTCTTGCTTTGAGAAGATGTTTCATAACATTAGTAGGCCTATCATAACTAAGACCAGGTGTAGTCTTTACAATATCATCTATACTTTGTCCATGAAACATTGACACAATAACTCCATTTAATGAGACTACGGCTGGATTGCCAACCATTATCACATTTTCCCTCTCCCATAACCCTGAATTGTATTTTTTAGGAATTGCCGGTTGTGGCAATGCTCTTCTACCAGGATCATGGTTTCCTGGCATTATGATGATTTTCACATTTTTGGGGATTTTATCAATCAAATCTTCTGCTTTTTTTAATTGCTCTTGTATTGTCTGACAAACTAATTCTTTATTTTGATTTGGGTAAATTCCTACACCATCTACTATATCTCCACCAATTAGGACAAATCGAATTTTTCTTGCAACTGGATCTGGACTAGATATCCATGATACAAAATCTGAAAACTCTTCTTCCATGAAGTATTTACTTCCAATATGCAAGTCAGATAGAAAGACTGCATATGCATCACTTTCTGACTTGTTTTTTGCTTGATCTGGAATATCTGGAAAAATTAAATCCTTGATGATGTATCCTGAGTTTTTAGCAGAACCTATCCTTGCCATAACAAATTGATCCATTAGTAGAGTTCCAGCGGTTTTTTGTAATTCCTCATCAAAAATAATACCTTCAAACGAGCCTGAAGGATCCTCGAGAACTATCTTTGTGATATTTCTCTCAGAATTTCTAATAGTGACCAGTCCACATACATACAAGTCATCATCAATTTTTGCATTTTTTAGAGATGCCGTAGATTTTAGTAGTTTTGATTCTGGTCTATCTGAGATGATTCGTTTAAGCTTGTTAAAACGACTAGAAAACATGGCATTGTACCCTTTGACCCCTTCTCCAGATGTAATCTTACTAGTTGGGTCTGATAATATTTTGACTTCACTTTGTAACGATAAATCTTCTTTAATTCCAAGATATGTTTCTAAATCATCTTGATTAATTTGAAATAATTTTTGTCTTGTCTTCTCTCTTACTATTTCTTTAATGATTTTTTCTAATTTTTTAACATCTACATTTTCCAAGATTTTAAAAGCATCAGGATGTATCTGAAATCCCTTGTTTAGTGCATAGTTTAATGCAAAGGAGATTTCCTTTTTCATATCAAAAAATATCATCTGGTTTAATTAAATCTGCGCTCACACCAACCCTCAAATATTGTTTGTAAGATATGGTATTATGAATAAAATTAGAATAATCGTATTTTTTATATTTCTAGGACTTTTTGCAATTGCATATCAAATTGGATCAATGTCTACTGTTAGTGAAGAAGAAGCAAAAGCCTTCATGGCAGAATTTGAAGAACTCGTTTTAGATATTGATGCCTTTGGAATCTTTATTCATAACTTGACTCTTTCACTTCCAATGTTTATTCCAGGATTTGGTGTTGCATGGGGACTTTTTTCTGCTTGGTCTACTGGATTTGCTTTTGCTTCAATAGCACTAACTACACCACAAATTGCTGAAATTCCTCCACTTTCAATTCTTTTATCTCCATTTGGATTAATGGAATTAGTTGCATACTCTTTTGGAATTTCTAGAAGTTTTATTTTGATTAAAGCAATAGTTAAAAAAATTGACTTGGTTCCATTAGTAAAACCAACACTAATTGAGATTGGAATTGTTGTAGGTCTTCTTTTTGCTGGAGGTTATCTAGAATTTTACATGATAGAAATGGCTCAAAAAGAAGGTCTATTGAACATATCTGGAGTCTAAATTTTCTAATTACTTATTGATTTGTCTAATCAGTCTAAAATAATTTAGTAGTAAATTATAAACCAAATTAGATGAGAATTTAATCATGAAGACAGCCTTTACACTATTAGCTTTACTTGTAGTTTCATCAGGATATTTTGTAAATGAATCATTTGCAGAAATTTCTGAAAATCAGGCATTCCTCTTAGAGGGTTCTGGTTTTGTTGTAACTGAAGAAATAATCAAAATATCCGAAATTGATATAGGATTATCTTCTCAAATACAGAGTGGGAGTTCAATCAATTTTCTTGTGCATGATGGTTTTATTACATTAAATGATGAAGAATTTGTAATTTCTAATTTACAAGGCAAATTTTTACGTGAAGGAAAATATGTTAGAATAAACGGTGAAGTTGAAAGTTCAAGTGGTTTTGATACATCAATTAGCTTTTTTGGAAGATTAGTTGAAGAAAGTAAAGATGCATCAATCTATGGTTTTACTGGTAAAATAACTACACCAGATGATACTTACAAAGTAATTTACACGACAAAATTATCCACACTTTCTAAAATTACTTCAACTTCCACAGATTCTGAAAAATCAGATGTAGTTATTCATATTCTTAGAGGTTCATCCGCACAAGGAACAGATGATACCATTCCAGGATTTGATGCTTCTAATTATCTTCGATTCTTTTCTATTAATAGAATTACAGTGCAACCAGGAACCACTATTACTTTAGTAAATGATGATATAGTAAATCATAGTATTATTACTGGAAAAGAAAACTACGGTGATCGTGCAAATCCATTTACACCTGATGGAAGAATTTCAACTGGAGATATTGCACCTGGAGAGTCTGCTATTATTACATTTGATGGTGTAGGAATTTACAAATTATATGATCCTGATTATGATTATATGAGAATTGAAGCAGCAAGTTTCCCTGATGTAGACAATAATTCATTTGGCAAAACAAACAATCAACAGGGCAATTAATTTTCCCACTGCCATCTATAATTCATGTATGAATCAAGACTTACTTGATTAAACACCATTACAGATAAATCAGAAAATTCTTTCCCTTCCAAATCTTTTACTGTACCCTCAAAATTTGTTTCATTTTCAGTAGTTATTGCCTCAAAAACATGAACTTTCATTTTATCCGTTTCAAAATTATGTTCTCTGAGATAGATTGCTATTTCAGAAGGCATAAAGTGTTTGTCTGGTTGTTTTGGCCAAGGCCTTGGTACCAAAATTACACTAAAACCATCAATCAATGCTTTTTGTAATTCTAATTTCTTGTCTTCAATAGGAGTTGTAACATGCATTGTAATTACTTTGGATTTATCAAGAGGAATTTTTGCTCTTGATGCTGCAACTTGAATTGAACTAATACCTGGAACAATCTCAACTTTTCCAAAAATTTCTATTAATCTATCAACAACTTCTGATTCTGAAAAATTAACATCACCAGTAAATGGAATGACTAATGTTCTATCTCCAAGTTCTGGAAGAATTTTTTGATAAGACTCTTCTTGATTATTCATTGTGATTTCATACACTTCTTTTCCTATAATCAAATCTTCTATTGTTTTTAGTGTGTATTTGTAACCGATAACAACATCACAATTCTGAACTATTTCTTTAACAATTCCTGTTACATATTTTGGAGAACCAGGTCCAACACCTATAGCATATACTTTCAATTTTATTTTGTAAATTTCTGCCTGTCTTTAATATATTGCACAAACGGCTCCCAATCAACTTTCATGTATTTTGTAGGCTCTTTTGCAGGATATTTTACCCAATCTTGGGCTATTGAATACTGAAATTTCTCATCTTTTCCATCTTTTTGATACTCTAATTGCAATGAACTTCCCCAATCTTTTTCTGTAAAATTAATACTGGAAATATCATCAAAATTTAATTCTATATTTCTATCATCTTCACAATCATTCATCAAATCTTTTTCATTATAACCATCATGACGAATCATGGTATTTTTTGATTTAATAAAATTAATTACTTGTCTTTGAGTGATGGCTTTCCACCAATTTATTTTGGATTCTGTCTTATGTACAAACATCAAATGTTTGTCTGTAAGTACCAACATGCCTTCTTTACCTCCAATTGAAAAGAATTTTTTAGATTCTCTCCATACTGAAACTAAATGTGCCTGAATCTTTTCATCAGGTTCCATGTTTGATGATTTCTTTGACTTTGTTAAAAATCAATACAATTAGCTTTTAAGTGAGAATTTATGGAAAAAATTATTGTATAAAATACTCTTGATCTTATCAGTTTCATTATTTTTAGTTAGTTTTGGAAATAATACGTTTGCACAAACTGATAATAAATTAGCAGTATTAGAAACAAATCTTGGAACAATTGTAATTGAATTTTTCCCAGATGATGCACCAAAACATGTTGATAATTTTATCAGACTAACTGAATCTGGATTTTATGATGGTGTATTATTCCATAGAATCATTCCTGGATTTATGATTCAAGGTGGTGATCCAAATACAATTAGTGGTGATCCAAGTACGTGGGGAACTGGTGGTCCAAGCACAAGTGTAGATGCTGAATTTAACACAATCAAACATACTCGTGGAATTGTTTCCATGGCAAGATCTACTGATCCTAACAGTGGAGGCTCTCAATTCTTTATTGTTCACGCTAATTCTAATTTTCTTGATGAGCAATATACTGTATTTGGAAGAATTGTAACTCAAGAAAGTTTTGAAACATTAGATAAAATTATAGCAGTTGAAACAGAAGGAACTATACCAAAAGATCCTGAACAAGTAAAAATTACAAAAATAACAATAGTTAATCTCTCTGAAGTATCAAATATTCTTGAATTACAAGAGCCAGAACGTACTGAATCCACAATAACTCCATCAACTGGCAATCAAAAATATCAAAGCACTGAGCATGAAATAGAATTTAATGTACCTGAAGGATGGTTATTACAAACACCAGATAAAACACAAGAAAATTCTCCTGATGTTGTTGCAGTTGGACCTAAAATTGGATTGGTAAATCCTGTAATTTCATTATTAGTACAAGAAACTAATCAAAGAACATTTGATGATCTTATTTCTGAAAAAATTAAAACGCTAAAATCAGCAACAGAATCAGGAAATTTGAAAATTATTTCACAAAAAAAAATAACTGTTAATGAAAATGAGGCATATGTTGTTTCAGCATTAGGAATTTTTTCTACAAATGATAAAATTTTTAATGTACAATTTAAAGAAGTTATGATTTATGATATTGAAAAATTCTATACTTTATCATATAGTAATGGATTAGATGATTTTGATTCCCAACTTTTAAGATTTGAAGAAACACTTGATTCTTTTGAAATGTTATCACAATACAATTCTATTGATGAATTAACTGAAGAAGGAGGTGGATGTCTAATAGCAACTGCCACATTTGGCTCAGAACTTGCTCCACAAGTTCAACAACTAAGAGAAATTAGAGATAATACTATTTTATCAACAGAGTCTGGAACTGCTTTCATGAGTGGATTTAACCAATTTTACTATTCATTTTCACCAATAATTGCTGATTTGGAACGTGAAAACCCTCTTTTCAAAGAGGCGGTAAAACTCTCAATTACTCCAATGCTATCCACATTATCTATTCTCAATTATGCAGATATTGATTCTGAAACAGAAATGCTATCTTACGGAATTGGAATAATTTTGATGAATATTGGAATGTATTTTGTAGCACCAACTATCATTATTTATAAAATTAGAAAATAATTTTCTTTTTACCAAACATCATCTACTTCATCAAGAAGTTTGTATTCTTTCTCAGTTTCACGTTTCATTAATTTTAGTCTTGAAATATCTCTATCAAAAAACAAATCTATTGTCCAGTCAAGAAATATTCGAGTTTTTTTATCAAACGTTGTAATTTTTGAGAGATAAATATTTCTCCAAATTAACCAAGCCCAAAAACCAGAGATATTCATTCCCAAAAATGTAGCAATTCCTGATCTTTTTCCAATAATTGCCATTTGTCCTTTTGAATGATACACAAATTTTTCTTTTTTAGAATTTTTAATTAATGAAATTAAATTTTTAGCAGCAATTTTTGCTTGAGCTTCTGCAACTTGTGCAGTTGGAGGTATCGGTCTCTCTGTTTTAGGATCAATATGTAATGCACAATCACCTATTGCAAATACTCCTGGAAATTCTGAAACTTCTAGATAATCATTTACAATTACTTTTCCTTTCTCTGTCTTGAGCATTGATCTCTTGATAGTATTAACTGGAGTAACTCCTGCAGTCCAAATCAATGTCTTTGTAATTATTGAATTAATTTCAGATGAATCAATTGAATCCTTTAGATTTTCATCCAATGATTTGATAGTAACTTCATTTCCATCAAAACTGGTAACTGCAGTTTTTAGTCTAATGTCAATACCTCTTTCCATCATCTTGTCTTTTGCAAAATCTGCAAGTTTTTTATTAAATCCAGGCAAAATCATCCCTAGAGCTTCTAGAACAATTACTTTGAGATCCTCTTTGTGAATATTAGGATAATGTTTTCTTGCATCTAAAATAAGATCCATTAATTCTCCTGCAGTTTCAATTCCTGCAAATCCACCACCTACAACAACAAAATTCAAAAAACTTTTTCGAAGAATAGGATCAGTCTCATTTTCAGCTTGCTCAAGCATATCGATTATTCTATTTCTTAACACTACTGCATCATTGAGTGTCTTCATTGTGTATGCATTTTTTTCAACATCTGCCATTCCAAAAAAGTTAGTTTCACTGCCTAATGCTACAACTAGAAAATCATAATGTATTGAAATACTTCTTCTATCCCCCGTTCCCCATAATGTTACTAGTTTTCCATAAGGATCAACATTTTTGACTCTGCCCTCATAGAATTTTGTTTTTTTACAAATAGTTCTGATGGGTAAAACAATATGTCTAGTTTCAATCATTCCAGATGCTACCTGCGGTAACATTGGTGTAAATAATAGAAAATTATCTTCACTTACCATTACCAATTCAATTTCAGGATTATTTCCAAATTTTGATTCTAACTGTCTGGCACACTCTACTCCTGCAAATCCACCACCTAAAATTACAATTTTTTTCTTATTTCTTGCCAAACGTGAATTCTTCACAAATTGGTTGAATATATGCTATAAGAGAAATTTTCAGAAAAGTACGATAAGCACCACCATGCTCTTTTCAGACCAGGAAGATTTGATAGAATTATTGAAGTTCCAAATTCTGATGAAAAAGTACTACACATCTTTGAGGCTCATACAAAAAGCAAACCACTTGCAAGTGATGTTAAAATCTCAAAAATAGTAAAGTTGACTGATAATTTCAGTGGTGCAGAGATTGCAGCAGTAACTAACAGAGCAGCAATAACTGCTTTGAAGAGATATGTTGCTGCCAAATCAGAAAATCTCAAAGAGATCAAGATTTTACAACAAGATCTAATTGATGCTGTGGATAAGGTAAAGCCTCGAAAAAAAGAGGCACCTATACCTTAATCCATAAAATGGTCTAAATACTAAGAAAAATGACGTAGAATTATGAAACTCTATCTTGACTTTGAACCATGCAAAGAATGCAAAACAATGATGAATGAATTAAGTAGTCCTGAAATGTTATTTGCAGATGATAAAACTAGAGCAGATGAATCAGCAAAGTTTCTTAGACATTTAACATACAATCACAACGAAGTAGTTCAAGCAGTTATGGAAGATCTTCCAAAACAGAAAAGAGATCAAGAACCTGATTTCTACAAATAGTCTTCTTCATTCTTAGAAATCAATAATCATATTCATATACAAAACTATTGTAATGTTTTTGTGAAATTATAATATGAATACTGGTCTTATTTTTGGCATGATTGCCCTACTTGCATCTGTCAGTTTTTTACAAACTACATTTGCCATTGAGACAGAACAAGAATTAGTACCGCCACAAATTCCAGAACCTGGCCCTATCCAAGAACCCATTAGAATGCCAGAACCTGCACCTGTACCAGATCCTTTTCCCGGAGAATCTGATTCAGATAAAGTAAAACGATTGATTGAAGAAAATAATAATTTAAAACAACAAAACAATGATCTACAAAGCCAAACATCATCTCTAAAAAATGAAAAGTTAAGATTACAAGTAGAAATATTAGAACTAAATAATTACATACAAAATCTAAAGGAAATAACATTAGAGCAGATTCAAGTAATATTGGAATTAGCAAATCAACTAAAAGAGACAATATTTGAAAAAATATTTTCTCCTACAATACAATTGTAAGGTTTTTTGAAATAATTTACTCAATTATTTTTAATATTTTCTTAATCAAGATGGCTCTGTTTTTAATTGTAACATCACTTATTTCAGATTCTACTGTAAACTAAAAATTCCTAAATTTTTTCAAAAAACTAATTATTAATTGAAATGAAACACATATTGTAATAAATATTAAAAATGAAAATAATTTTTTAGAAGTTTATTTCCTAATTGATTCTAAAGAATGTCCACGATTGGTAATCATTTGAGTAACTGCTTCAACAGTATAATCAATTCCATGTTCTTCTTCAAAATGATTTCTTAGTTTTTCAATTGTAGCTATAGATTTTGATTCATCAATAATATATTCACATTCAAAACCATAGTCATCACATCTCAACTTTAATGTCATTCAGTTTGGGAAAAATATTGAACCTATAAAAACTGTGAATACATATTTCTTAATTAAATCAAATTAGGCACAAATTATACCTAAAATTATACAAATAGCACTAATAATGTCAATTAGTTTCAAATGATTAGATGAAAGGTTTAGAATTTATTTTTCTTGGAGTAGGTTCTGTACTCGGAGCATATCTAAGACTCAAAATTATTGAATCTCCTTTACTTTTTAATACAATACCTGTCAATGTTTTGGCAGTCAATGTACTTGGAGCATTTATTCTTGGTGCCTTTATTGTAATGTCTCAACAATGGCATCTTGATGGAAAATATTCTCTTTTTGCTGCTATAGGATTCTGTGGTTCACTTACCACAATGTCTGGACTTGCACTAGAATCTAACACTCTTCTTGAACATAGTCATTATGGAACATTTGCAATCAATTTGATAGCTAACATTGGCCTTTCTATTGCAGCATTGATTGGTGGAAAGTCATTAATGAGTGCAATTATTAATAATTAATTAGAAATGGTCTATTCATATCAAGTTGTAAAATTTCAAACAATTTCCTTTGTACAAGGAACTCATTGGTCTCAATCAGTAGGGGATAAAGGCATTCTTTACAAATCAGTTAAGGATCCATATTCAAAACTCATTGTTCAATCTTCTAATGGTTCAAAAAAATTATACCATGTTCCAAAAGATAGAACAGTTGTTGTAACAAATGATATTATACATTTCCTAGGCGAAATAGCCTAATTATTTAAAAAATTGATCAACTTGATCTCTAAATTTGAGAGATATTTTTCCAAATTCTGTAAAATCCTCTGCAGTTGGATATTTCATTTTCATTGCAAATTGATTTATGAATATAGATAGTGCACTTCCCATAATTACATTGTATACTCCGTCTGCAATATTATTTGAATACGGAAATGCCACTCTGATAAATGGCAAGTATGTCTCAGTCTGAGAAATCATTAATTTGATATGTTTTTCAACAAATTCTTCTATATCCACAGGAATAGGCATGATTAGATTTGTATTGATTTCTTATAAGTAGGACTTCAATTTTTAGGCATAATTTATCTTACAATTTGAGCCATGTACTTTTTTTCCTTTTCTACTTCTTGGGGAGGCATCTAAGTTGTCTATTACAACATGGACAAATTCCCTCATATTCTACGAACACTTCGCAATGATTGCATCTTTTTTGTCCGGCAGCATATCTGCCAATTTCTGATGGTTTTATTGCCATGTATTTTTTGCATTTTCCTATACAATAAGTCATGAAATAGTTACAAATTATCTAAAGATAAAACGTTTGATTGCACTGCACTCGCATTTTTAAATCTGATTAAAATCAAATTGAATTTATAGAACTAATTTTATTTTTTATTATTGCTTGATTTAGATAAGAAAGTATTTGGAAGTATAACAACTAAAGAAATTATAGGTGCTGATCCACCCGCACTTCCTGATACTAAAGAGAATTTTGAAAAAGAACTTGCAACTCTACTTGTAGAATTAAAATCAGCACCAAAAGTAAATCTTGAGAAACTCTTAGAAGAACAAAAAATTGCTGAAAATCATATCAATAGTAGACCAGGCGCTATGGCTCTAGCTCAGGACAAAATTCAACTATTCAATGAGTATAATGAAAAATATATTCAATCAATAGCAAAAAAATTACAATCTTAATTTTCTAATCTGGATAGTAGCACTAGAACAGGCACAAGATTTTCTAAAATTGCCTAGTTAGTAATTATTATTCTTTTCAGATTTATCTAATTTTTCTTTGATAAATCCACCTTCAACATTGTCCTCTATGGAAATATCAGATATTTTTTCTACTATTGAATCATCTTTAGGTTCTTCTGGTGGTTTAACAAATCCACCTTCAACAGATTCTGGTGGAGGAATCTTCTTTGATTTTCCTAATCCAATTGTTGTAATAATTACTGATGATAAAATAATAAAGAATACAAGTTGTGGGTATGCTTCTGCGTTTGGTAATCCCATAGTAATTGGATATGTTGCAAGCACTGCAGCAGCCAAGCCTCTTGGAATCATAGAGTTCGTTACTGCCCTATCTAAACGTGAAAATCTTTTTGTCAGTGTAACCTTGCCAACAAACAATCTTCCAAAGTATACAGCAATTGTTATCAAAACTCCAAACACAAGATATTCTATCTGTCCAAAACTTGCCATTAGTCCGACAAACACAAAGAAGAATGATCTTACCAAAAATGTCAATTGATTATGTGTTGGATCATCCATCGCAATTCTTGGAAGTTTGAATCTCAGTAAACGTGATAGATGACTTTTGTTTCCAATCATTAAACCAAATACCAAAGCAGTCAATGCACCAGATTCTCCAAACGAATTTGCCAAAAAGAACAGAACAAACAAGACTCCTAACGTAAGCATGTAGGCATGTTGTGCATTTCCAAGTTTTGTCGAAACATACATCCAAGGAATTCCTACTCCAAATCCAAGAACTAGACCCACTACAACTGCTCTTCCAATGGTTTCTTGTAGAGTTTGAATATCAAAATGTCCTGCTAACACTGCTTCAAATAATATGAATGCGATAATCGTGGCTAAAATATCAGTTAATGCTGATTCAAAACTTAACATTGATTTTGTTTCTTCTGAAATTTTGATATTTTTAACTAGCCCAAATACAATTGCCGAGCTGCTTCCACCAACAATTGATCCTAAAAGAATACTTTCTAACCATAACCATCCCAATGCAAAATGTGCAGCAAGAGTAATCATTACAATTGATAAAATAAAACCAAGAATTGCAAGTGCAAATGAAAAATGTGCAGTTTTTATGACATGTTTGATATCTAGATTTAATCCACCATCAAACATGATGATGATTAATGCAAGAGCTGCAAAATACGGTATTACTTGAATGACAGCTTCAGGTTGAATAAGTCCAAGTACTGGTCCAATAATTACACCAAGAATCATTAGAAAAGCTACATCTGGAATACCAGTTTTTTTGAAGAATGCTTCTCCTGCCACTCCTAGAAAAATTACAACACCTGCAGCAAGCAATATCACATGAGCTTCAGCAATAGGTCCATCATGATTTGACAATGTAGCAATAGAATTTTGTAACTCTGTAATTTTATCAAAAATCATACTTGTATCAAAATTAGATAACGAAAATGTATCTCCCGATTGACCTCTAAACAAATTCAAAATAGATAAAATTATGAGATTCATTAATGTCTAAATGTAAATCCATCTGGATAAAAATTAAACTTGATTATTTGGTATTTTTAGGCTCTATCTGATTTTTAAATAACGTATTGTAGACAAATATTATGAGTGCTTCAAATCAACTTCGTACTGATCATGATCAAGTCAGGCGTTTAGAAAAAATAATATCAAAATGTGCAGCTGAATTATACAAAGGAACTAAAATCCCCTTTTCAGATCTAACAAAGATTACCATAGTCATTTCAGAATTTGTTGACACCATTCATCATTCAAGAGAAGAAGATTCGTATTTTCCATGCGTTGCAAGTTATGATACATTAAAAGAAGAAATTCGAAAATTTATGATTGAACATGAATTTGGAAGGAACATCGCTAGACAAATATCACACCATCTAAAAAGATGGAAAAATGGTGAGGATGCACAAGAACCTGTATCAAGATATCTAAGAACATATGCAATTTTTCTCCATGATCATCTTAACAAAGAAAACAAATTTTTTGATGTTGCAGAAGCTGAAGTTTTATCAAAAGAGGAAGAAATTGAAATGTATGAACAATATAGATCAGTTTTTGCAATAGTAAAAAAAGTCAAAGAACTAATTGCAGATATTGATTATTTAGAAAATCAACCTTGGGCTAAAAACTAACGTAAGCTCTTTATGGGTTATTCAGATATTTTACTCATGAAACCTTTCATTCTTTGGATGACTGGTCTTCCTTGTTCAGGAAAGACTACGATTGTAAAAGATTTGCAAAAAGATATTCCAAATTTGGCAATGCTTGATGGTGATGAACTAAGAGAATGGTTCTCCCCAAAAGACTTTTCAAAAGCAGGACGCGATGAGCATAACAAAAAAGTTGCTCATTTAGCAAAGCTTTTGCTAAAACACGGTGTTCCAAGTGTAGTATCTCTTGTATCTCCATATTTTGAGAACAGAGAAAATGCTAGAGAAATTATCAATGCAGGTGATCAGTTTGCAGAATGTTATGTAAAATGTTCACTAGAAAAATGTGAAGAAAGAGATGTCAAAGGTATGTATGCTAAGGCTAGAAAAGGAGAAATCAAAGGATTTACAGGAATTGATGATCCTTATGAGGCTCCAGAAAAAGCAGATTTAGTTATTGATACAGAACATGATTCACTTTCAGACAGTGCACAAAAAGTAAAGGACTTTCTTAAAGGAAGAAACCTACTTTAATTTTTTAAATTCTTCAACTATTTTATTATGAACTAATCCATTTGTAACAAGAATTCCATTCTGATGATACACATCTTTGTTGTTGTATGTGATATCATTTCCTAACATGTCTGTCATTTTGCCTCCGGCTTCTGAAATTATACAATAAGAAGCAGCTGAATCCCATTCTTTCATTTTATTTGTAGTTGTAATGTATGCTTCAGCTTCACCAGAACTAATCTTTCCAACTTTTAATGAACTACCAATACTTGTAAAATCTTCAATACCCAATTTTTTAATAAATGATTTTTCCTTATCTGATAAATGATGTCTAGAACCCACAGTTCTACATTTTGGAACTTCTGAAGTTTTTGTTACTGAAATTTTTTCCCATTTTTCATTTGAAAATCTAAATGCTCCACTTCCTTTTTGAGCCACAAACAATGTATTTTCTGTAGGCCATCCAATTACCCCAAGAATTGGTTTTTTATTTTTAATTAAGGAAATCATAACTGTAAATTCGCCTGTTTTCTCAATGAAATCAGAAGTTCCATCAAGTGGATCCACAATCCAAATTATTTCTTGTGATAATCTACCTAAATCATCTTTATCTTCTTCAGATAAAATCCAATGTTTTGTTTGTGATAGAATTTCTTTAATGACTTCATTACTTTTCAAATCAGCATCTGTGATTGGAGAATTATCATTTTTTGTAGATGTTTTGTAATCTTTCTGATAAATCTCTAGAATTGCATTGCCAGCCTCTATTGCAGCCTTGATAGCAATGTCTAATTCAGGAATCTTGTCAGAAATTGGAATATCTTTCAATTGAAATTACCTAAGTTGTAAGTTCTGGCTTTAACGTCCAAACAACTCCAAGCATAACAAATGGAATTGACATTACTCCAATGATAGTAAGTATAGTATTGAATTGTGCCGTTGATATGTCAGGATTGTTTACTATCCAAGGTAAAGGTAATGTTATGACAATCCAAATAATTCCTAAAAGTACAATTAATTTTGCTTTTGCTTTTCTATCTTTCATCTCTGTTTCTCCTTTGGAGTTGTATTAAATTCATGTGAATTCATTTTATTGATTCTCCTCCATCTACAGTCAGTATTGCACCTGTAGTCCATGATGCATCATCTGATGCAAAATATAACACTGCTTTTCCTATTTCTTCAGGCTGTCCAATTCTTCCAATCGGGTGCTCACTATTCATAAATTCCTTGTCTTTTTCAGTCTTCAAAAACGGTTTTGTCATATCAGTATCTACCACCCCAGGACAAATACAATTAACTCTAATTTTGTCTTTAGAGTATTCAAGAGCCCAACATTTTGTTAATAGAATTAATGCAGCTTTTGATGCAGAATATGCATCTACATTAAATCCTTGGTATGCCTTTATTCCAGCATCTGATGAAATGTTAATTATTGAACCACATGTTTTTTGCAAATGAGGTATGGCTTCCTTAGTAAATCTAAACTGACCTGTAAGATTTACATCTAAAACTTCATTCCATTCATCTTCATCAATTTCATGTAATTTTTTTATTTTTGGAAAAATTCCTGCATTATTCACAAGAATATCCAATTTACTAAATTTTTCAATTATCTTACTTACAACATTTTTTACATCATTTGTATTTCTGATATTAGCTGCAATACCTATCGCATTAGGAATTTCTTTTACTGCGCTTTCTAATCTTTTTTCATCTTTTGCAGTAATTACAACTGTAGCTCCATTTTCTGATAGAATTTTTGCAGTTGCTAATCCTATCCCACGACTACCACCAGTTACTAATGCAATTTTACCAGATAATTTCAATAATTGTTAGAGTAAATTTAGTAATTTATAGATCCATTAATTTATGACTGGACATAAAAATTATATAAAAAATAGTAATTTATTATAAAATTTAATATTAAATTTTAAATACTTAAAGTTACTATAGTAATTAATGTCGAAAGATATAATTACTATCGACTAGACTTGCGTAGCCCCGCAGAACGAAAAAGGTGTTCAGTTGTTTAACAACTGACTAAGAGAGGAAATCTCTCATTGTTCTGTAATGAAGGGGTATACGCCTTTTAATTTTCTAAGATATCAACAGATACAGATCCTAATGTTTCTCCGTTTGGATTAATTGTAATTGAGAATTCCTGTATTTCTGAAATGAAAATACTTTTTTGTCCATCATAATCCCATGTAAAATATTCAGAGATTCCAGTTTGATGTGGTGTTCCTATTAGCTTAAAATCTTCAGAATAATCAAACGTACTTCCATTCAATGCAATTGATAAAATTTTTGGACTACTACCATTAGGAACAAATCTAAACAAATATTCTCCTTTTTCCAGGGTGAATTTTTCAGTATAAACATCATTAACGTACAGATTAGGATCTGCAAGTGTTATATGAAATGAAATATTATTCTTTTCGCTAGTTTCATTTGATGAAAAACTGATTAAAACTATTGCTAATATGACAACTATGGGAATTATAATTATTTTTTTATTCAATAAAATATTTATTAAATTCTATTATAAAAATAAATTCTATCAATACGCTTAATTTTATAACAATTATACATTTTTTGTAAATGGATTTTATTTGTAAGAAATGTGATTCTATATTTCATCTAGAAACAGATGGAGAGTTAATTTGTAAAAATTGTAAGATTCACTTAGATCTACTAGACCAACAGCTAAAGGTTAATCAAAAAAGAATCAATAAACTTGAAGAGCATAAGAAATATGAATTAGAAAATCCCAAATCAAAAAATCCAGAAATGCATTTAGAAACTATGAAACGATTAGAGTATAATTTACAGCTGGAGTATAAGAAGCGTGATGGAATTACAAAAACAATGAATTCTAAAATTGCATTTTAAATTTTTTTACTCTAATTTGAAATCATACCTTTTGTTTAGAAATCTCTTTTCAGTATCTGAGGAGATTAGATGATATTTTATTGCTCAGGAGGGAATATTTGAAATACCTTGTTTTACTTAGTTATTTTTAATGTCCTGTAAACCATTTTTTACACCGGAAATTAAGTACATATTTTAAAATTAAATTCATGCCTGGTTTAACTGACAAATGGTCAAAGCAATCAAAGCCCGGTATTACTGAACAAATCAGTGATACTATCAAGCCTAAAGGTGCTTTAAAACCAAGAGTTCAGGAAGGAATTAAAAAATTACAATTACAAACAAAAAAATTAGATGCAATGCTATCAAGTTTACAAGAACGTGATGCAAAATTATTCCAAAGAATTGTGGATGCAACACAAAAACATGATAATCAAACAGCTAAAGTTCTTGGAAATGAATTAGCTGAAGTAAGAAAAGTAACAAAAATTTTAAGCAGTGCTAGAATAGCATTAGAACAAATAGAATTACGATTATCTACATGCAGTGATCTTGGAGATACTGTGGTAGCTATAATGCCTACAATGGGATTGATGAAGAATCTTAAATCATCTCTTGGAAAAGTTATGCCAGGAGCTGAGCAAGAAATTGGTCAAATGGCAGAAATGCTTGGTGGCTTTATGACAGAAAGTTTCTCAGGAGATACAGCATTTGGAGTGGATGAAACAACAAATGCAGAATCTGAAAGTATCTTAAAAGAAGCTGCTGCTGTTGCTGAAAGTTCAGTAGGACAAATGTTCCCTTCAGTTCCAACAGATACTCAAGAAGCAACTAGTAGCAAATCTTTTTAATTTAAAATTTTATTCATTAAATGAATCTCTAGATTCTTTAATTTTCTTAACTTTACTACCTTCATTATCAATTATTCTATCAACACCAGAAAGCCTTTCTCTTAATGTATTGATAATAGTACCTACTTCATCTGCTTCATTTTCTACACGTTGTCTCTTATTGGCAAGTTCTACAATTCCTTTATTTTCTTCTTCAATGTATTCACTAACTTTCTGAAGTTTTTCTTTGAGATTTTTAATGTCAACTGATTCTTCTTCAATATCTTTTTCAAGTAAAGTTCTCTTATCTTTGAGATTCTTAATCATTAAACCGACATAATCTATTGCTTCTTCTAATTTTGCCCGTTTACCCATTAATTCTCCAATTCCAATTTGGCTGGTAGATTCTGCTGTAAAGTTAGATTCTTCAGTGTGAGTACTTTCACTTCTTTCTTCTACCATCTCTCCTCCCTCTTCATTTTTGAATTTATCAAACATTTTATGATTTACTTTTCAAAATGGGAATAAAAAGTTACATTACATCTCAAAGCTGACCTTGTGAATAATTTTTAGTCAATTAAAGAAAAAAATAGTGATATTTCACCAAATTAAATTTCTAAATTCTTGGTTGGAATTAACTATATTTTCAGCATTTATGGCTTGATTTCCAACTTGTAAAATCTTGATATTTTGAGCCGATTCAAGATTTTTAATCATGAAATTCATTAATGCAATTACAACCACGTTTTCTTCTGATTCTATATCAAATCCAGAAAATACAACCTTGAAGCCTAATTCTACATCTGAGAGATCTTCATTTTCTATAACCTCCCATAGATTTTCTCCTAACTTTGATACTTTTCCATCAAAAACGATGATTCCTGCATTGTATGACTTGTAATTTACATATCCCCAAGTCATTTTTTCATCCATTGATAGGATTCTTTGTAAATCCTCTTCTACAAGATCATTAGGCAAGGCATAATGGTTGACTTTGAGCTTTCCATTAACCATTTTCTCTGTTAGAATTTCTCTATTTTCTTCCTGATTTACTTTATTTTCTGTAAATGCATTTACAGATAGTGGTGAAGTACCAAGCATCAAGAAGATGACTAATACTCCAATAATTCGAATTTTGACTTTTACCATGTCAAAATTATATCTAAATGATAGATTAGGAACGGTGAGGAATCATCCTGTTCTTTATATACTAAATTCTATCAAAATTACCAAAAATTTAGAAAAATAAGATTATTTTTCTAAAAATATTTTGAGAATGACATTTTTTAGGAAAACTTCATTTTTTTGAATAAATTCCCAGGCATAATTTTTTTCAGAATTTTTTAAAATCATCAAAAATAGAGTATTTTTTTAATGAAACTACTGTTCCGCTTTGCGTTCCGCTATGAAGTTTCAAGATGTCCCTGATAAACTACATTGTTCTATACTAGAGCATGTCAAAACAACAATACAGGTCCGAAATGGGCATAATGGGTGATATCTTAGATGTAACTGCCAATGGTGGTCGTAGTGGAGTCATTGTATCTGCAATCTCTCGCAAAGCCAACCTATCTCACTATGCAGTACTAGACAAATGTGAGAAACTGGTAGAAGCAGGCTTAGTCGAATCCGTCAAAAATGATCGGAATAGAATCTTTTTGATTACTGAAAAAGGACTTCAGTTTTTTCAGGAATTCAAGAAATTTCAGGGACTCGTCGAAAACATGAATCTAAGGTATTGAGCATATGAATCCAGAAATTGTACCAATGCATAGGAAAGAATCTCTTAGAGAAGATGGAATGCTTTTTGTAAGGACTGAAGATATTGTCGATACAATGGTCAAAATACCTCTTTTGGTAGCCAGCATGATTATTGTAGCAGCTATAATGCCAATTCAGTCTTCATTCAGTTCTCCTAGAATCTTAGATCTAATCATTTATCCTGATGGGTCAACACATGTTTCTACAGAAATTGATGTAGATCCATTTGCTACTGATTATGAACTTGATCTGTTTGGAAGTACTATTGATAATTTTGTAGCTGTAGGTGAAAATGAATTTTTGTTAACTAGTGATGTTATAGGAAATTTTGCATTAATTGAAACTTTTGGTTCATCTGTTATTTCTATAGAATATGATATTCATGATCTAGTATCAAAACAAGGTAGAGTTTGGACATTTTCTTTAGATGCTCCTTCTGATTTTACATTACTTTTGCCAAAAAATTCTGCAATTGTTGGAATGACAAATCTTCCAATCAATATGGAAATTGTTGATGATAAAAATCAATTAACTCTTTCTAGTGGTAATGCAGAAATCAATTATCTTTTTAGTACAATTCCTAATCTTATAGATCCAATTAATCCTACATTAACATCTGATTATCTTTCGTATGCGTTAATTGGTGGAGTTGTAGCTGCTGCAGTAGTAGGAATTACAATAATTATTCGCTCTAAACAAAAAATTGCAAAACCAATACAAAATCAACAATTAACTAAAACAGCACAAAAAATTGAAACGATTGATGCTGAAACAATTTTTAAACTAAGGCCCGATATGCGTGAAGATGATAAAGAGATAGTGAAGTTTATCTCTGATAATGGAGGACAAGTATTTGAAAGTGAATTGCGTAAAAAATTCTTACAACCAAGAACTACAATGTGGCGTGCTGTGAAAAGATTGGAGCGTAATGAAATTATTGAAATTGAAAAGAAAGATTTGCAAAATCTAGTAAAACTACGAAAGAATATGGAGGAAGAGGAATGAAAACATTAGCATTATTTACAATATTTGTATTGATTTTTGGAACGGCATCAACATCATTAGTAAGTGATGCATATGCACAAAATGATCCTAACATTTTACTACGTATTGCTACACAAGCAGATGAACAGATCTCAAATCAATTAGAAAGATCTTATGGTAATTCAATACCTTCTGATGTCCAAACTCTATATTTACAAGGACAAACGGCAGTAGTGTCATTAAAAAATTCTCTACCTAACGATATAGAACAAGCAAGAGAAGATTTTCTTATGGCAATGAAATCATTTAAACAAATTTCTAAAATGATTTCTGAACCTATTGAAAAATCAACAATATCTAAATCTACAAGAGTTGCTGATAGAGATCTATCAAGCGAACTTGATAGATTAGAAAAATATGTTAAAAATCTAAAAAATATATCTAAAAAACATAATACTGGAATAACTTTTGATGAAATTGATCAATTAATAGAATCTGCACGAACTCAAATAGAGACAGAAACTGCTTCACTTGAAATAATTGATCAATTAAAACATCATGTTAATTCCATCCAACAAAAAATTCGTGATTCTTCTTCAGATGGCACATCTGACAGAATTAACCAATTTGTAGAGAAACAACTTAAAACAATTAATAAAAAATTAACAAAAGCATCTGATGCTGGTGCTACTGCAGACCAAATTGGCGAAGCCGTTAAATTAATTGATCAAATCAAATCTTCAATAGAAAATAATGATATTGATAATGCTAAGCTAGTTTTTCATGAATTGAATAAATTAGTGAAAAATATCGAACGTTCAGTACGCTAGATAACATAAACTTCATATACATTTTCTAAACAATTTGAGCATGGCATCCAAAGCAATTACTGCTGGTGTGGGAATTCCAATGATTATTGTTGGCGCTTTGATGGCTTGGTTATGGGCTCCACTTGAAGGAGATTTTCAAAATCAAGTAGAACTTGTAGGAAGTACAATTGGAATTTTGGGAGTGATATTCTTTATTGCTGGATTATTCTATACAAAAGAACCAGTAATGCATTAGAAACTCACTGAATAAATAATGAAAAAAATTATGATTATTACTTGAAAGTCAGATTATTTGAAATATTTACATCAGTTGAAGGTGAAGGAATTCTTTATGGAACAAAGACTCTTTTTGTTAGACTCGCTGGATGCCCTTTTACCTGTTTTTACTGTGATACAAAAGAATCACTTCCTCTTGATTCTGGAACAGAATATTCTATTGAAGATGCAAACAAGCTAATTGATTCTAATCTAAAAAAGCAAACTTACAAAGTCAATTTTACCGGTGGTGATCCACTAATTCAGCATGAAGCTGTAGCATTACTTGCAAAACATATCCAGGAAAAGAAAATTCCAACTTATCTTGAATCATCATGTTTTGACGTTGATAGATTTGATCATGTTTTACCATTTTTTGATATTGTTAAAATTGAATTTAAAACAAAAGATTCTGATTTTGTTGATGCAAAACATTATGATAAATTAATTGGCCATACAATGAAATGCCTTCAATCATCTGTAAAATCAAAGAAAACAACATACATCAAAGTTGTAGTTAGCTCAAAGACTCAACCAAATGAATTTATAAAATTAGTAAAAGAAATTTTTGATATTGTATCTAAAGATGATCTTGATGGATTCATTATTCAACCTACATATGGAATTTCAGAACCATCACTAGATCTTTTATTGGAATTGTATGACTTGGTATATCCTTATTTTATTGACGTTAAGGTCGTACCTCAATTACACAAATTTATTGGTGCTCCATAATTTTAGCACCTGCCTAAAAATCAGATTAGGTTCAAATACTAGAAAAATTCTGTGAGAATATCAAATGGATCAAGAGCGTGTAAAAAAACTCGTAAGGGAATTAATTATTGAACTTGGAGAAGATCCCACACGTGAAGGGTTACGTGAAACTCCTGAAAGAATTGCAAATATGTATAAAGAAATCTTTGGTGGTTATGATTCTGATTCAGAACTATCAGTTCAATTTTCTGAAGATTCTGATGTAGTAATTGCTCGTGATATTCAATTTTATTCAATGTGTGAACACCACATGTTACCATTTTATGGAAGAGTTCACATCGCTTACTCACCAAATGGCAGAGTCTTTGGAATTTCAAAACTTGTTAGATTAGTAGAAAAATATTCAAAAAGACTACAAATTCAAGAACGACTCACCAAAAATATTGCTGATGAACTGCACTCTCAAGGAGTAAAAGGTGTGGTAGTTTTAGTAGATGCAGAACATATGTGTATGAAAATGCGTGGAGTCAAAAATGATGCAACACTTTCTTCATCAGCATTTAGAGGAATTTATGAAAATAAAGAAGAAAAGATAGGCATAATGTCACTTATTAGACAACGTGCATCGGATTTAGCGATTTAGAGAATACTGAAAAATTAAATAATCACCATTTTTGATCACAATCATGGGAGTAAATCCATACATTCACATTCCAAAAGAATCATGGCCAAATTGGACATGGTATGCAATTGAATGTATTATTGTAATTGCAATCTCAATGTTAACTTCAAGTAAAATCACTGATTCAATTGAAGGACTTTCTCCAGAAGTACAAAACTATGTATTTATGGGAATTGTTGGTGGATTCTTTTTAGTTTGGTATATTGGTATTAGAGGTTTAATTCTAAAAAAGAAAATTCTTAGAAATAGTTATTAAAATTATTTTAGATATTTTGTTTTGTCTATAATTCCAGCTTTTGCAAATGCAATTTTTCTATTATTGCATGATTCACATTCTCCGCAATGATATTTTTTATTTGAATAACAACTCCACGTTTTGAATATGGAATCACCCAAAACTTTCATTCCTGATTTTAATAAATCACTTTTTGATAGTCCCATTCTGTATGGTGACCAAATTTCAATATTTTTTCGTAGTTTTGATTTAATTCCATCAATTTCACCTTGATTAAACGCACTTTCTAGCTTTTTTGCAAAAATTGGTCTGCAGTCAGGATAATGTTTGTCTCCAGTATGAGCACCATATACTACTAGACTGGCATTTAATGTAAAAGCCCATGCTGAGGCAATTGATAGAAAAACTGCATTTCGAATTGGTACTACAATTGAATATTCAAATTTACTAGGAATTTTTCTTTTAGAACTTGTCAAAACATTAGAATTTCCGTACAAGTCTTTCATAAAACTAATATCAATTATTTTATGTTGTTTCAATCCCAATTTTTTTGCAAAAGATTTAGCAGCTGCAATTTCACTATTTGCTTTTTGTCCATAAGAAAATGTAATACCATACAACTCATATTTTGATTTCAAATATGAAACAGCACAAACAGAATCCACACCTCCACTAAAAACAATAACTGCTTTCTTCATAACTCATCCAACTATTTTTTTTTATTTGCTGCACCCTTACTTGGTTTACATATTACAGTCTGACATTTTGTATTTGTAGATGCAAATCCTTTTGCCATGGCTAAACTAATTTTTTTCAAATTAGCTGAACTTTTTGAAAATGCAATTACAGAAGGTCCTGCGCCACTAATAGTAACACCTAACGCTCCTGCTTTGATAGCATTTTCTTTTACTTTAATAAATCCTGGAATCATATGTTGTCTGGCAGGTTCAACTATTACATCTTTAATTGAATTTCCAATAATTTCAGGATTTTTTTCCATAAATCCTACTACAATTGCAGCAGCATTTGATAAATTCAAAATACTGTCAGATAACTTGATTTTTTTTGGAATTACTCCTCTTGATACTTTTGTTTTCTTTTTTGGCACATTGATTGTAGGTACTGCTATACACATTCTAAGATTAGTTGGTGGTTCAATTCTAATTACATCTAAAGGGTTTGTTTTTACAATTACAAAACCACCTAAAACAGAAGCTGCAACATTATCGTAATGAATTGTACCTGCACTTGCTTTTTCACCAGATCCTGCAAATTCCACTAGTGAATTTCCATTTAATTTTAATCCAAATAATTTATCAAATGCAACTGCAGTTGCAGCAGCTGATGCTGCACTACTTCCCATTCCATACCCTGCAGGAATCCCTTTTTTAATTTTAATTTCTATACCATCTTTAATTTTAAATTTTTTCTTCATATTTTTTACAACTAATCCAGCTGTATTTTTTTCAGGATTTGTAGGGATATTATCATCTGTAATTATTTTAATTCCACTTTTTGTTTTGGTTAGTGTGATTGTATCGTAAAATGCATCTATTGCCAATCCAAAAACATCAAATCCTGGTCCTAAATTTGCAGTAGATGATGGTGCCTTGACTGTAACTTTTGATACCAATTAATTTTCTACCTCTTCACCCAAATTGAGAATTCTACTCAGAGCGCCCTCAAGATTTAGAAAACCTTCTCCAGTAACATTTGATATTGGAATTAACCCTTGTGCAAATCCTCCCAAATTCAAACCTCGTAAAATATTTGTAGTCAATGAATATGTATCACCATCTGTTTCTTTACCAATAGCATTTTCTAATGTTTTTAAATTTGTAGACCATTGTAAAATATCTTTTAATTTATCTCCAATAAGATCTGTTTTTGTTAGAACATTAATTGTTGATAAATTCAAACGCAGTCTTATTGATGTTGCAAGCAATGCAATTGAAACAAAATTCACTGGAGAAGTAATTAGTGATCCATCAAAAAGAAAAATATTTGTTTTTTCTTCAGATGAAATATTATCTACTATGAAACGTCCACTAGACCGATATGCAAATAATTCAATTTGACCAGGTGTATCTACAATTAGATAATCTGGATTTACTTTGTCTACCTCATCTCTAATTTCATCAATTTTTGATGCAATCAAATCATTTGCCATGACCATAGCGCCATTTGGACCGAGTTCATACTGTTGCATAATTGATACATAATCAACATAGTCTCTAACATCAATATCACATGTATATGGCATATTATCTACACCTGGATCTAAATTCAAAATTGCAGCAAATGCTCCATTTTTTGAATAATAATCCTGTAACTTTGATGAAAGTAAAGATTTTCCTGAACCTGCAGTACCTGAAACAAAAATTGTTTTCAATCCGTCTAATTTTTACTATTTGCTTATATTTCAAACTAGCTTGTTTTTAGATTATTATCATTAAAAATACTAAATTGATATTCAAAAAGATCAAAATTTCCATGTTATCTTTAACTGATTAAATTATATTTTATTTGTGATTCAAAGTACATTAGCAAAGGAAGATAATCTCAAAGATTTAGTAGTAAAATTACTTCAAGAAAGAAACCTTTTAGACTTTGAAATGCTAGATTCACTATTTACAGAAGTAAAATAGGAATTCAAAAATCAACATAAATTTTCAGATTAAGTATATTTTTTATGCCTAATTCTAGGCACACATTTTTCCTGACTGGATATGTACTCAACTTTCATATTTGATTCCTCAAAAAAATCATCAAATGAACTGGAGACTAGCAGCTATTCCAATTACCTTAATTCCTATTTTCATTATTGCAATCCAATTTGATATTCAAATTGAAGATGTTCTAGCAATTGGATTACTTCCATTTGTTGGGGCAATTGTTGCTATGATAATAAAGCTGGGTCTTCAAGGAATCAAATTTGCATATATTACAAGAAAGTATCTTGGACCTTTTGATTCATTTTTCAAATTGGTTGGAGTTAGAATGGGTAGTGAATTTATCAAATTTACAACTCCAATGTTTATTGGAGCAGAATTTGTTGTAATTTATTATTTGAAGAAAAAAGGTATAGAACTTTCAAAAGCTACATGGATTGCACTTGTTGATATTGTAACTGAGGTGCTTGCTGCAGGTTTGTTGTCTATGTTGGCAGGAATAATTGCATTATTGAATGGAGCATATGTTGTTGGAATAGTTATTTTAGCTACTAGTATTTCTATAACATCTTTATGGATGGTCATGTTTTTCTTGTCTTCTAAACGCACATTTCAAGTTCCAAATATTTTACAAACTCTTATTAAAAAATTAGGAAAAGAAAAAGGAACTAAAGTTATTAATCAAACTAATTCTTGGATGGAAGAAACATGTACTATGATTCGAGAAAACATACAAACTCCAGAATCTAAAAAAATCTTTACTATTTCATTTTTGTTTTCACTTGCATCATGGTTATTTTATGGAATTTCATTTATGATTATTGCAATGGGAACAGGATTTGTTATCAATGCATTTGATTCTATTATGGCTGTAATGGGTGCAAATGCCATTGGAAATTTACCAATAACTATAGGTGGTTCGGGTTTGGCAGAATTTGGAATTATTGCGTATATTAATAATTTAGATCCTTTTGCCTTTAAAATTACTGAGGGAATTGTAGCTTGGGATGCAGTAATTGGATGGAGAATTGCAACATACTATGTTCCAATTGTAATTACGTGGCTACTTTTGGTAAAATTAGCCTTGAGCAAAATACCAAAATCCAAGTCTTCATAGAAACCACTTTATCTTTATGTGATTTTTTTATTTTATGGATTTTAAAAATAAAGTTGTTCTAATTACAGGTGCATCATCAGGAATTGGTAGAGAATCTGCAATAGAATTTGCAAAATTAGGTGCTAATATTATTTTAGTTTCAAGAACAAAAGAAAAGCTTGAACAAGTAGCAGATGAATTAAAAAAATTCAATGTAACTATATTGGTTTGTCAATGTGATGTATCTAAAAAAGATCAAGTAAAAGAAATGTCAAAAACAGTTTTAGAAAAATTTGATTCAGTTGATATTTTAGTAAATAATGCTGGTTTTGCAATTTATGGCTCTGTATATGATCTTAGTATTGATGACATAGAATCTCAGATGGAGACAAATTATTTTGGAATGGTCTATTGCATAAAATATTTTCTTCCATTAATGTTGGAGAAAAAATCTGGCCATATTGTCAATGTAGCATCTGTTGCAGCAAGTTTTGGTTTGCCTGGAATTGCTTCATACTGTGCATCAAAATTTGCAATGTTAGGATTCTCGGAAGGTTTGAAACATGAATTAAAAAATTCTGGAGTTGGAATTACAGTTGTTAGTCCTATTATGGTTAGAACCAACTTTTTTGAACATCCATCATTTGAAAAAATGCCAAAATTTTCTCCAACTTCGCTCAGTTCTAAAACAGTAGCAAAAGCAATTCTAAAAGCAGCAAATTCTCCAAGATTGGAAATTATTGTTCCATCTCTGGTTAGAGGTGCAGTTTGGTTGAAAAATACATTTCCATACTTTATTAATCCAATTTTAGGAAAGGCTTTCAAAAAACAATTAGACTCTATGAAAAAAGATTAATTTATTCTTCTAAATCTTCCTTTACAGGTTTACTGGGATTTGCATCTAACAATTCTAGAGATTTTAATTCAAATTGATAAATTGCCTTCATTTCAATTTCTTTCTCTTTTTCTAAAAATTCTGATACTTTTTTACTTATTGGTGCTTTATGTTGATCAAAAACAAATTCATAGACTTCACCTTTTAATAAATCATCAATTTTGATATCTTTCACTACATCCATTGTTACAATATGTCGTCCATCTTCTACTGCATCATACAATTGAACATCTACTTTGTTATCTTCATAATAAAATTCTAGAATATACCCTGATCCTTTTAGTTCTTCAGGTTTCTTAAATTTTGCATTTTGAATTTCGTCAGTAACCCATTCAGGAATTTCATCTTCTTTCTTTTTTACCATGGTAAGCTACTCTACACTTTCTGCTTTTTCTTTTTTACTTTTTGACCACCATTCTAGATAGTCATCATGTTTGTCATCACGTGTTTTTTCTCTTTGATTTAACTTGGATCTGATATCTGTAACTTCTTCTCTTGTTGCGTATAATCCACATCGTTTACAAATGAAATGTCTTCTGTTTTTTTCATCCATTTTCATTGGAATGTCAATTTCATCAAATAATTTGAACAAAGCGTCTCTACTTCTGTCTTCTTCTTCTGGAAAATCTTCTTGATATTTTGTTTCTATTTTCTTTTTCTCTCGGAATGTACATTCAGGACAGTTAGGCACTGTTGATTTGGCTCAATTTTTTCCATAAAAGCGTTCCCACAATCTCTATTGATCGATATTATCCGACACGCGGATTTTTTCATCATCCCTTGCGGTCCGTTCGCCCATCGAAATCCCGCGTGCCAGATGAAAAAATTCATCAAAATAATCTATTATTTCTTTTCTTCTAATATTTGAGCAGCAATTTTTGCTGAATTTTCTGCTCCATTAGGAACAAAATTCTTTGAGAATTCATTCAAACTATCTTGAAATGCTTCATAATTTTCTTTAATTTTGGTTATACCGTCAGTTACTTGGTTTGTTTTAATGGCAAGCACGCCTAGATTTTTTTCTTCAGCCCATCTAATGTTATTTGTATTTTCATCATGAATTGGGATTCCAATTATTGGTTTTGATTTTCCACCCATTATCTCACCCATTACCGTGTGAGAACCATTAACAACTGCATATTTACACAAATTTAGAATTGTATCTTTTTCTTGTTCTGAGAGAAAACCAATATCAATTTGTATCCAATCAATTTTTTTATCAAAAGCTTCTGACACAGAATATTTTTTTCCGTCTTTTCCTAATACTGTATCTATGTTAGAATCATTTCTTGCATGTGATACTATTCTTTTTTCTTTTTTCATTTCATCTTGATGAAATATTTGTTGATATCTTTGACCTGTTCCATCATTAGATGATTTGTTTCCTGTTCTCATCCAATAACCAAATTCATTATCTTTAACTAATTTCTCAAGATCTGAAGAATCTTCTTTTTTGATTTGTTTAGTATTTGTAAAATGTCCAACATATGTAATTTTTTCTTCTATACCTTTAATAAAATTTAGATTATATTCACACATTGTATATGGAGGTGGAGAATCTGCTACAAGAATTTTTGATGCCTTGGCAATTTGTTTTGCAACAAAAATTAATGAAGGATAAAGATATGATCTTGAATTGTACAGTTTTGGTCTAAATTGATTTGTCACAAACAAACTAGGAATATTTCTATTTTTAGCTAGAATGTTTGAACCCATATCGCCATCATTAATCACTAGATCAAATTTTTCTTTGTTGTAGAGTTTTCTCTCTTCTCTCAGATAACTTGTAATTTGTTTAACTAGTGATGGATTTTTTGAAATTGGTAATAATAAATTCATTAATGATTTTAAAATACTTGGACCAAATTTACCATCAATTGGTGTTGGCATTAAAATTTCATGAATTTTTTCTTTTTGGTCAGGGAATTTTTTTAATAATTTTTCATAAACATGATCTTTGCTGGAGTAATGAACTTCAAATTTTTCTTTGATATGATCACCTAAAACATCATTTAGCCTCATCATTCGTGAATAGTGGCCGCTTCCCCATGGATAGATGAATTCTCCTATTTTGAGCACAATATGAAACCAAATATGCCGTTTAAATTCTCAGTGATTTTCAAAAGAATCTAAAATATCATGTACATTATTGGGACCAACCTGTATTGTGATAATTTTCTTTGTTTTTAGAGCAGATTCAACTTCTTTTTTTGAAAAAGAAGGAATTCCATTTGTAGTCATTGTAACTATTTTTTCTAATTTTTTGATATTTCTTTCTAATCCTATCTCTTTTGCTTCGTCAAACAAATTCATATCAACTCCAGTAAGTGGTAAAACAGGAATTTTCTTTTTTGTAAATACTAGTTTTAATGAATTATCAATAAAATCTGAAGAGTAAATTAACGGAGATAATGCCAATGACACACGATTATTAGAATATTGTAATAATATTTCTAATATTGAATTTACATAAATTAAATAATTTTTAATTCCATTTGGACTGATTTTAAGTTGCAAGAATTCAAGTTCAATTTTATCTTGGACTAATCTTGGAATTATTTGATTAATTGTTTTTGCAAGATTCATTAATTCTGATTTTTGTCTATAACAAATTATTATTTTTGTATCATAACCTTGCTTGATTGTTTCATAACAAGAAATTGCAGAGATTTCATCATATATTGCACAAATGGTTTTTTGATTTTGTGACATGTATGGTATTCCTCCTTTACCTTTATCTGAAAAAATACAGATGTATGCATTATTTTTTGTTAGATATGTGTATAGTAATTTATCAAAATTTTCATCTGTTCCTGGATGAGCACCTAATTTTACTTTCTTTTCTATAATGTTTGATGTTGCAGCAATTTCTACATCTTTAGTGACAAATCCTTTTGAAACCCCTTCTACTTTTACTAGAAATTTTTCTCCTTTTAAGAGTAAATTACCACCAATCGAGGTAATTTCAGAAATAATATTTCCAAAATCATTTTTTATTTGTCTTGCAATAGCTATTTTTTCAATTCCAAAAAGCAAATTGATTGCAGATGATGCAAAGACAGGATCATTTGCATTAACTAGAATTACATCTCCATCGCGTTTAACAGATTTAAATTCTTGATTTTTTATTTTAAGAATTTTTTTAATATTTGAAATTAAGTGTGGAATTTTATTTTTTGAAAATATAGTTGGAAAAACTACAACATATGATATTTCATCCATATTTTCTATTTTGAATTCTACTTGTTTATAATTTAGGACAAAACTTTAGGCAATCAATATAAAACTAATAATCATAGTGAAAATGTGACAAAATTTACACAAGAACAAGTAGATGAACTAAACTCAAAAATTAAAACTGCTAAGGAGGCATTAGAATGGGTTTCGGAGAATCTTCATCCTAAAGTTGCTAAAGCATCAAGCTTTGGTGCTGAAGATGCAGTAGTTATGGATATTATGTTAAAAATTAACCCAAAATTTAGATTCTTTACACTTGATACAGGACGATTACCACAAGAAACCTATGATATTATTGATATTGTTAGTAAAAAGTACAATATTTTAATTGAAGTTCTATTTCCTGACACAAAAGAAGTTGAAGATATGGTTCGTGATAAAGGAATCAATCTATTCTATGAAAGTATAGATAACAGAAAACTCTGTTGTGAAATTCGTAAAGTACACCCAATGAATAAAATGCTGAGTACATTGGATGGTTGGATAACTGGATTAAGACGTGATCAAACCAAAAATCGTGAAAATGTTACTATCTTTCAACTAGACCATGGACATGGTGGAATTTTAAAAATAAATCCAATTGTTGATTGGACTTGGGATCAAGTTCAAGAGTATATTAAAAAAAATAATCTGCCTTACAACAGTCTGCTTGACAAAGGCTTTCCAAGCATTGGATGTGAGCCATGTACTAGAGCAATAAAACCTGGAGAAGATATTCGAGCAGGTAGATGGTGGTGGGAACAAGAAGGCAACAAAGAGTGTGGCCTTCATATAGACCACTGATAGAGAATTTATCATGTCAGAAAACAATTCAATTAAACCACATGGTGGAGTACTAGTAAACAGATTTACCAAAATTGATCCAACTGGATTATTCTCAATTACAATTAGTGAAGATCTTGCAAATGATGTTGAAAATATTGCAGATGGAATTTTTAGTCCCTTGGAGGGATTTTTAGGACAACAAGACTTTGAAAGTGTTGTATCACGTGGAAGACTAGCCAATAATTTAGCTTGGACCATTCCAATTGTACTTGATGTAGATGAAGAAACTGCTTCTAAAATGAAAGAATCAGGAGATGTTTTATTAAAGAATCCAGATGGAACTGGAGTTGCAGTATTACATGTTGAGGAAACATTTTCTTTTGATAAAGAAAAAACTGTACAAGGAGTCTATGGAACTAATGACCCATCACATCCAGGTGTGGCACAAACATTATCATTGAAAGATTATTTGGTTGGCGGAAAAATTGATTACATTCAAAGACCAAATGACACTGAAATCAGAAAAAATAGATTAACTCCAATTCAAACACGAGAATCTTTTGCTAAAGCAGGGTGGAAGACTATCTGTGCATTTCAGACTAGAAATCCACCACATGTAGCACATGAAATGCTACAAAAGACATCCATTACAACACGTGATGGTGTATTTGTAAATCCAATCATTGGAAAGAAAAAATCTGGTGACTTTGTAGATGAAGTAATTGTAAAATGCTATGAAACTATGATAAAATTATACTATCCTGAAAATAGATGTCAACTTGGAACATTACATACTCAAATGAAGTATGCTGGTCCAAAAGAGGCAATACATCATGCAATCATGAGACAAAATTATGGTTGTACTCATATCATTATAGGACGAGACCATGCAGGTGTTGGAAAGTTCTATGATCCAATGGCTGCACAAAAAATATTTGGTGATTATCCAGAGTTGGAAATTTCTCCAGTATTCTTCCCTCCATTCTTCTATTGTAAGAAATGTCTAACATACACAACTCCAAAAGCATGTCCACATGGTGATGACGTTAAAGAACAAATTAGTGGAACTGCACTAAGAGAAATGATTCAAAATGGTCAGGCACCATCAGAATTTATTCTAAGACCAGAAGTAGCAAAAGTAATTTTGGAACATCCAAAACCATTTGTTGATTAGACTTTTATTCAATCAAATTTGTTCTAGCTTGTGAAGTATCTCTTTACAATAATTTTACTTACAGGAATTTTTATATCTCCTGCATTTGCTCAGGAACCAAATAATCCATCACTAATCATTGATACTTTAGAAATTCCTTCAGATGAATTCAACACTGTACTACGTGAAGCACCAATTATAGTTCTAGATGATATTCATAGTGTTAGCTGGCAAGTAACAATTGATAACAATCTACTATATGCAAATCCCAATGGAAATGCAGTTCTAAGAATATATGATCAAGAGACAGATGATGAATTTATTGAAGTAGGAATGGGTTCTGGACCTGATTACAAGTTTTGGGTTGCAGTCCAAACTCCAAAAGAAGGATACATTGTAGTTCATCGTGATTTAGACAGAGGTTGGTATCCTCAAGCAAAATCTATCATATCATACACCGATAGAGCAGGACTAACTGTGAATAATGGAGCAAGAATAGTAGTTACCAATCTGGATATAGGCAAATTTGCATTTGATTCGTATTCTGTTTATGGAAAAGAGGGCTCAACTGATCCTTCTGGAGTAAGTTCTGGTAGTATGATAATTGAACTTCTATCAGGTGATCCTGCAAAGAACAAATTTGCATTGTTTCCATTTTATATTGCAGCAGTTGTGGGGGTTTTAGTTGGAGTACTAGTTCTAACTAAGAAGCGTTCTTAGATTTATAAAATTTACAATTATTTTTAATTTTACATACATCGCACATTGGTGAAATTGGCTTGCAAATATTTTGCCCATACATTACAAAAGTATCGTTAATATCAATCCAGTATTTTTTTGGTATTTTTTTCATTAATTCTTGTTCTGTCTCTTCTGGATTTTTTGTATCAACTAGTCCTAATCTATTTGAAATTCGATGAACGTGAATATCAACTGGAATTGCTGGTTTTTCAAACGCATATACTAGAACGCAATTTGCAGTTTTTCTTCCAACACCTGGCAATTGTATCAAAGTATCCAAATCCTCTGGAACTTTATCTTTGTATTTTGTATGAATTATCTGTGCAACTTCAATAATTCTTTTAGATTTTACATGAAAAAATCCAATTGATTTTATTATTTTTTCTACATCTCTAATTTTTGCAGCAGATAATTCTTTGGGATTCTTGTACTTTGAGAATAATTCCTTGACTGCTTTTGTTGTAGCTTCATCTTTAGTTCTTGCAGATAATATTGTTCCAATTAAAATACTAAATGGACCAGTTTCTGCATCATGAAGATCTCTTAATGCTGTAATTCTTGGAGGTTTTACTGCATTCATTGTATTTGTCATTCCAAAAAGTATTCTTTTCATTTCCAACTGAAAAACTACGTACAAGTATTATAACTGTAATAACAAAATAATCCTGTTGGAATTAACTAAAGAAGAAGAATCTGCACTAAAAGGTGAACACGGAGAAATTATGCAAATGGCATATAGGATTCTTGTTGCAACAGGTGAGGCAACTGATGCTGAAAAACTAATTCCAATAGAATGGGCCCATCTTTCAGGTGTAAATTATAATACCATTGGTGATGCAGGTGAAGAATTTCTATCAGGAATTAGTAAACATGCAAGAGTCAAAGTAAAAACAACTCTAAATCCAATGGGATTTGATATTGACAATGTATCAAAGTATGGATTAGATGAAAATTTTATCTCAAAACAACTATCAATTAGAAATTCATATGAAACAATGGGAGTTATTCCTTCTTTTTCTTGTATTCCTTATGAAATATTTGATATTCCAAAAGATGGAACACAAGTTGCATTTGCTGAAAGTAATGCTGCAATTCATGCAAACTCGTATGACAATTTAAAAACAAACAAAGAAAGTGCATTTAGTGCACTTGCAAGTGCAATTGTTGGAAAAAGTCCAAATTCTTCATTAAGAAAAGAAGACAATCCAAACATTACAATTCGAATGAAAGTAAAAAATCCAAATGAATTGACATATGGAATGTTAGGATTTTTTGCAGGAAAAGTTGGAGATACATCTGTAAACATTTCTGGACTAGAAGAGATGGATAAAAGACAAACCAAAGCAATGTGTGGAGGAATGGGAACATCAGGAACTTGTGCCAAGTTTATCTTTGGAGAAGGTAATTCTGATTGTGAAAAAATTGATTTTGATGAAAAAGAAATGCAAAATGTTCATGATGAACTCAACACTGCAGAAAAAGGTGATATTATCACACTTGGGAGTCCTCAATTGGGATTAAATGAAATTTCTGATCTTGCTGGCAAACTAAAGGGCCGTTCTTTTCAAAAAAGATGTATGGTGTTTATGCCTCGTACCGTAAAGGAACAATCAACAAAAATTGGATATACTGCTGAACTGGAACGTGCAGGTTGTGAAATTCTTTCTGATTGTTGTACATGCCTGTCTCCATTAATTAGTAAAGAAAGCGTTGATGTAGTTACTACAAATAGTATCAAAGGTGCATTTTATCTTAAAAATTCTAATGGTGTTGGTGTTAATCTAAAACCATTATTACAAATAGTTGAAGATGAGACAAGATGAAAAAAATTCTAGTTTCAGGAAAAGTGGAAGGAATTGTTTTAAAATCTGAGAAACCAATTAATTTTTTAGGTACAGTTGATAAAAAAACTGGAATTATTAGTGATGAAAATCATGATTTATATCAAAAATCACTCAAAGACACTGTTCTTGTTTTCCCATCAGGTGTAGGAAGTAGTGTTGGTGCATATACCATTTATTCAATAAAATCAAACCAAACAGCACCTCTTGCAATGATTTGTAAAAAAGTTGATCTTACAGTAGCTACTGGATGTGCCCTGGCAAATATTCCATTAATTACAATTAGTGATGAAGAATTCTCTTCAATTAAAAATGGAATGAAAATTTCTTTTGATACTGAATTTAATCAAATTCATTATCAATGATATTTTTTTGGTGAGAATCTCCAATACCTACTTGTACTATCTGAGTTGTACCAGCTGGTATTGCACGTACAAACTCATCTATGTGTATTTTTCTTGTAACATCTTCAAACATTTTAGAAAATTCTAATTGTATTTTTTTAGCAGCTTCTGCCATACCTGATCCATTTGGTTCAATTATTGCATAGCATAGAGAATTTTTTTTAATTGGTTCTGGAGGACCACAGGTTAACACATAATCATCATTAATTGGCATAATTCCAACAGCCAGTCGAAGTGTTTCTGATTTGATAAAGTTTCTTTGTCCTTCTATGGTGAATGAACCCTTTGGAAGAAATTCTCCGCTTGGTGCTGATTTTTTTACTTGCTCAGGATGAATCCAAAAAGCACTTACACCATACAATCCTTCTCTCCAGGCTCTACTAAAACAAACAGTCGCATGTGCAACTTCATTCATACTTCTATCAGGCACATTTTCAGCATCTTTAATGATAAAAAATGGTGAACCGAAAATATCTCCATGAAATATTTTGTCATTTTTTTCCAAATGTTTTCTAACTATAGCAGAATTTGATGCAGCATCTCTTCCACCGATTGCAAGATATCCGTCAGATGTAAAGAACCACCTGTATCTTTCATACCAGTTTTTCTTTCTGATTTCTGTAACTACAATTAGATCTTTTTCTGCCTCTGTTTTACTTTGGAATTTTTCTAGCTTTTTCTCTGTTTTCTCTTTAATTGATTGAATAGAAGCGATTGCACCTGATTGTTTTTTTGCTTCATTAAATAATACTGAAGCAATTGATTGAAGAGGAGATTTTATATTTATTTTTATTTTTTCATCTTGGATTACAATTAATGATATTCCTTTTTCACTGATTAATTTTGCATTATTCTTTGCTAAAATTTCTTGGGCAGAGTTTTCATCAATTGATCCTATTCCTTTTGATACCATTTCAAAAAGAGAATTTGCAACGTTTGTTATATTTTTTGATCTTTCTTTTACAGTTTCAATAGCTTTTTCCTGCTCAGAGATTTGTGTTTGTAAATCTTTGACTTTTTTGTCTGAACCACTTGATTGTACTAATTTTCCTTTTTTAATAATATTTTCAGTAAATGTAGTATCTAATCCTTCGATGAAACTATTTGCATCTGTTACTTCTCCTTCCAGTGTTCCTAATTTTAGAGGAAGAACTTCAATTTTTTCATTTCTAACTATTACAGCTTTATGATTTCCTGATATCACGTCTGAAACAATTTTTTTTATAGTCTCAAAAATTTTATTTATTTCTTCTTCAGATAATAAATTCCCAATTCGTTTTCCATCAATTTCTGCAATTTCAAAAACCCCTTCAACATATTTTTTTGGTAAACCTAATGTTCTTCCAAACCATTTTGCAGCAACTAAATCTGTTATTTTAAGTTCATCAAAATCTGACTCTTTCAAATTAAAAATATCTAGTCCACTGCTTGGTGGTTGAGCATATTCTAACCCTACACTTAATTTTCTATGTCTAACATCTATTGAATGCTGTAATGCAAGAATTTTCATCTCGTTATTACAAAGTAAAATGTTACCATCTCCAAAGAATTCACCTACCAAAACAAACTCTTTTCCAAATCCTTCAAAAGTAAAATATGCAATTCTTTCTGCACCAATTTGTTCTATTTTTTTTAACTTTAATCTAAGTAGATCACTTCGTAATCTTTTGAGTAATCTATTAGGTTCCATTTGAGTTATTTTTACTGTAGTTAACCAAACACCTGATGTTGAAATCATCATGAATAGATCACTTTTTTCTGTATGATGAAGTTTGAAGAGAATGCTATCTTTTGTAATTCCGTAAATATTGCTGATATAGTATCCTTGAACCTGCTCTGTAATTGTATCAACTAAATATCGTAATTCTATCCCTGCTAGAGCCATAACTAACCTGTTTCTTGTCTAAAATTATACTCTTGCTTTGATATTCTCAAACTTTGACCAAAGATATTAAACATGGTCTGCTTGAGTCACGCTAGAAAATTAATTGGCAAAATTCAAAAAGAAAATATCTGAACCTACGATTGATTCTACTAATTCTAAAAAGGACTCTGTAGAAGAAATTTTAACACCTACTCCAGAAATAGAAAATTCTGAACCTATTTCAGATAATCCTTCAGGTGAACCACCAGTAAGTGTTGCTGAGAAAAGTGAAAAAGATAAGCAATTAAATAAATTATTTTGGATGCGTATTGCTTTGGCTATAATTGCAGGAACTGCAGCAACTTTCCTCTTTGAAGGTATTGAGGGTGAAGATAGAAGATGGGCATCAATTGGATTTATGATTGTAATATTTTTTGGAACTGTAATAATTGCTAAAGGAATGAAAATGCAATTACCATCATCTGATAGAAAAAAAGTTGTCACACAAGCTATTGGTAGCTATGTTTTCCTATACTTGTTTTCATGGATTGTAAGTTATACATTAACTCATTTAGGAAGTGCATCTAGTGGAATTAACATCTAGTTTAGAAATTAAAAAATGGTAATACTAAATGTGGAATTTTAAAACACCGGGCATTCCTGATGAAGAGTTTGAGAGAGCAGAGAAAGTTCCTATAACAAAAGAAGAAGTAAGAGTTATTCAAATTAGTAAAGCCAGATTAAAACCAGGACAGATTGTTTATGACATTGGATGTGGGAGTGGTTCTATCTCTATTGAAGCTGCATTACAAATAGAATCAACAGGTAAAGTATTGGCAGTTGATTATGATGAAAATGCTATAGAATTAACAAAAAAGAATATCAAGAAATTTGGTCTATCCAATATTTCTGTAATTTATGGAAATGCCAAAGAAAAAATTTTAGAACTTGAAAATGCTGATACAATTTTCATTGGTGGAACGGGTGGAGATACTAGAGAAATAGTCGAACTCTCTGAAAATAAATTAAAATCTGGAGGTAGAATTGTGATAGGAACAATCCTAATTGAGACATTGTATTCTGTATTACAGGTATTAGAGAAATTACAGTTTGAATCAGTTGATATTACTCAAGTTACCATATCTAAGAGCAGAAAAACTAGTACAGGAACCATGATGCTTGCAAGAAATCCTGTGACTATCATATCTGCTACTAGGATCTAATCTAGATTTTTAATTAGGAAGAAAACCATACTTTTCATGCCTGGTTTAATTGGAATAGGAGTAGGTCCTGGAGATGTTGAATTGCTTACTGTAAAGGCTGTCAAGGCAATTCAAAATGCCGACATCATAATGTGTCCAGCTTCAAATGAAGACAGACCAAGTATTGCACTTGCTGTTGTTTCACCAATAATTGATAAATCAAAAAATCAAAAAATTGTAAAGCTAATTTTTCCAATGACAAAGGACAAAGATATTCTTGTAGCTACATGGAAAAAAAATGCCAAAATAATGGCTGAAACTGTATTGACTGGAAAGAATGTTGTTTATCTTACTGTTGGTGATCCTTTCTTGTATAGTACTTGGATATACATGCACAAAGATCTTAAAGAAAATTATCCTGATATGGACATTAGTGTAATTCCTGGAATTGTTTCCATGTTTGCATTTGCAGCCAAAGTTGGTGTAAGTGTAGCTGAAGGTGCAGAAAAAGTTGCCATCATTCCATCTTGTTATGATTTGTCAAGTGTTAAAGAGATTGCAAAACATTCTGAATCCATGATATTTCTTAAAGATGGAAGATATTTTGACAAAGTTATTGAAGTTTTAAAAGAATCTGGATTCCCGGATAATTCAATTTTTGCAATCGGACAAGATCTTGGAACAGACCATGAAATTATTAGAACAATGACATTAGGTGAAGTAAATGATGAATCATTAACTACAAAATATTTTTCAATCTTGGTGGTAAAACGTGTCTGATGTATTTTTTGTAGGATGTGGTCCAGGTGATCCTGAACTAATTACTGTTAAAGCTAAAAAATTAATTCAAAAAGCAGATGTTGTTGTATATTCAGGTTCTTTAATCCCTGAACCAATTTTGAAGCTATGTAAAAAAGGAAAGATACATGATGCAGCTGGACTGGTTAGAGAAGAAATTTTTGACTTGTTATACAAAAATGCAAAAAAAGACAAACTTGTTGTAAGATTACATGATGGAGATCCTTCAATTTATGGCGCCATCAAAGAACAGATTGATAATTTAGAGAAAAAAGGAATAAAATCTGTCGTAGTTCCTGGTGTTACTGCATTTTTAGCCTCAGCTGCGGCACTTGGAATGCAATTAACACTTCCTGGAGTTACACAAACAATTATCGTTACAAGGGCTGAATCTAGAACAAAGGTTCCAAAACGTGAAAAAATTTCAGAGCTTGCAAAACACAAAGCAACATTAATTTTTTATCTAAGTATTCAGTTAGTTTCTAAATTAGTAACTGAGGCAATTGCCGGTGGATACAAAAAATCTACACCAGTTGCAGTAGTGTATAGAGCAAGCTGGCCAGATCAAAAAATTATCAAAGGAACACTAGGAGATATTGCTAAAAAAGTTAGAGATGAAAAAATTACTAGAACTGCAATTGTAATTATTAGTGATGTGATAGATCCTAAAACATATGAATATTCTAAACTATATGACAAAAAATTTAGTCATGGTTATAGAAAAGCTAAAAAGACAACAGATTAACTTTATTTTTAATTCCCATTTTATTCAATTTTGTTTGAAATACTCTAGTATCTCCTGTCGTAAAAATTTTTAATGAATTTTTTTCTGATTGTTTATTTTTTATTTTTAAAAAAATCTTTTCTGCAACTATATTTGCAGGATCTATGAAATTAATTTTTAGATATTGTTTTTTTAACAATGGTTTTAAAAATAATAAATGTGTACTTGAAAGTGTAATTGTATCTATATTGTTTTGAGATAATATTTCATCTAGTGTATTTTTAATTATTTTTTGACAATATTTTTTATTTGAAATAAATTTTCCTGATTCAACTATTTCAACAAGATCTGATGCATTTATTTTAAAAATTTTAAAACTTTTTGGAAAATTATTTTTTTTAATATATAGAGTTAAACCTTTACTGTTAATTGCACCCTTTGTAGCTAATATTCCAATTTGTTTTGTTTTTGATTGTTTTCTGGCATCCTTTAGAGGAGGTTTTACATCGACTATTTTTGTTGTTGTCACATCTAACATAAGACTAGGCGTGTTTGATGCTACAACTATAATGTCTGGAAAAAATTTTTCCTGTAACAGTTTGATAGAATTTTGAATTATTTTAGATAACTGAGCCTGAGATTTTTCTCCATAAGGAAAATTTTGCTGATCTGCATAATAGATAATTTCTGATTTTATAATTTTTTGAATTGCTTTTATTATTGATAATGAGCCTAGACCAGAATCAAAAACCACAATTCTAGCCATAGTTTGTATTTGAAATTGAGAGTAATGTTTGTTAGCTAAATTTAATCTAAAACTGATCTAAATTTACACTTGTTGATTAAGACCAAATTTCTAAATTCCATGTCATGCCAAACTTCGACAGTACATGGGCTCGACAAGAGACCCAAAGTGTAACTGGCAAAATACGTGATGCAGTAAAACCTCAAGGTGCATTAAAACCACGAATTTCAACTGCAGTAAACCAACTACAAGTTCAAATCTCAAAAATGGACTCTATGTTAGGTAAACTGCACGAAAGAGATGCGCAACTCTTTCAGAGAGTCGTGACTGCAATGCAGCAACATGATACTAGCACAAGTAAAGTTTTGTCTAACGAATTAGCTGAAATTCGTAAAGTTACAAAGATGCTCGGCAACGCAAGAATGTCACTAGAACAAGTTCAACTAAGACTGACAACTATTCATGATCTTGGTGATGCTATGGTAGCAATTGGACCAGCAATGTCTACAATGAAGGGATTGAAGTCATCGCTTGGAAAATTCATGCCAGAAGCTGATTCAGAATTGAATAGTATGACCCAGACACTTAATGGACTTATGATGGACTCTCTTGCAGGAGACTCATTTAGTATGGAGTCTGATGTTTCAAATGAAGAAACAGAAAAGATTCTTCAAGAAGCATCTGCAGTAGCAGAGCAACAGATAGGTGATAAATTCCCATCTGTACCAAGTTCAACTGGACTTTCGTCTCAAACTTCTACTTCTACCTTTGAGTAGCTAGTGAAAAGACGTTAGTTATTATTTTTATTTTAAAAATATTATCAAGGATAAGCAGTTGAATCTAATAAAATAGAATCTAATTCTGAAATGTTAATTCTACTTTGTTCCATAGAATCTCTTTTTCTAATTGTTATTGTGTTATCTTCTAGAGTTTGATGATCAACAGTTATGGCAAAGGGAGAACCAATTTCATCCAGTCTCCTGTATCGTCTTCCGATAGCACCGGAATGATCTAAAAATGCATCAAATTTTCTTTTAACTTGAAGGTAAATCTCATCAGTTTTCTCTTTAAGACCATCTTTTTTGACTAGTGATAAAATTCCCACATGAACTGGAGCAAGGTATGGTTTTAATGATAATACAGTTCTTTCGTGTTCTTTATCATCCTTCAAACTATGCTCTAATATTGTATACAAACTTCTATCAATTCCCATTGATATCTCAAATACATGTGGTAATACTTTGTCATCACCATCCATTATCTCAAATTTTTGCTTGCTCTTTTTTGCATGACTAGTCAAATCATAGTCAGATCTGTAATTGCATGCAACAAGTTCTAGCCATCCAATTGTAGTTTCTACTTCAAAATCAAATGCAACTTCAGCATAGAATGCTTTTTCTTTATCACCTAGTTTTCTAAATCTACTTTTTGTAATGTCAATTCCTGTCTTTTCATAAAATTCAGTTAAAATTCCCAAATAATATGCTACAAGCTTGTTAGGAACAACACCAGATTCTACTGCTTCTTTACATGTCATGGGCGTGGGATCTCCATCTGTCTGAATTCTAAGAACGACATCTTGTATTTCTGAGAACTTTTCAATTTCTGATAGTTTGTTTGGATTGCAAAACACTTCAATTTCTGCTTGATAAAATTCCCTTAATCGAAGTAGACTTTGTCTTGGTGCTATTTCATTTCTAAAACTTTTACCTACTTGTGCAATTCCTAAAGGAAGTTTACCTCTCATTGTTTTGTATAGTCTAGGAAAATCTACAAAGATTGATTGACATGTCTCAGGTCGTAGATATGCCTCTTCTTCTTCAGGACCAATACCGACTTTGAACATCATGTTGAAATTTTTTGTCTTGTCAAAATTACCTTTACACTTTGGGCATTTGATATTATTTTGTGTAATTGCATTATCAAATTCTTCCAAATCTGCACTTTCAGGAATTTCAATTTGTGTAAGTTCTGCAATAGTTCTATCTGCTCTAAATGTAGCATTACATTTTGTACATTTGATTATTGGATCTGCAAAATTTCCTAAATGTCCAGATGCTTCAAAAACTGATTTTGACATTATTTGAGAGCCATCAATTTCAAGCATTCCGTCTCTTCTGATTAATTCTCTTCTCCACAGTTCAAGAAATTTATTTTTTAAACTAACGCCAGATGGTCCATACTCCCAAAATCCAGCCTGTGCATCTGCATAAACTTCACAGCTAGGAAAATAAAATCCACGCTCAAGTGCTAGTTTCATTACAGCTTCATAATCCATTATACCATTCACTCATCCATGAAATAAATTTCTACGCAAATCCCTTTGCAATTCGTACATTTTCAAAGTCATCTCGGTCATCATCAATTGGAGTTTCTAAAATTATAGGAATTTTTTTCTTATTAGCAAATTTTACAACAGCTGAAATACCTTTTTCTCCAATTCCACCTAATCCTAAATGATAATGTCTATCAAGATTACAACCAATTTCTCCTTTAGCGTCATTGAGATGAAGAATTTTTAAATTATCTATTCCAACATGTTTATCAAATTCAGAAAAAGTTTTCTTTACGGCTTCTTCAGTTTTTAAATCATAACCTGAAACAAATGCATGACAAGTATCTAAACAAACACCAAATTTTTTTGTAGGTTTTAGTTGTTTGAAAATTTCTCCCAATTGTTCAAAGTTAGAACCAACAGAATTTTTTTGACCAGCAGTATTTTCTAAGAGAATCATCACATCATTTTTTATCTTTCCAGCTTTTGTCAATCCTTCTACTAGTCGTTTAATTCCAGCCTCATCTCCAGTACCTAAATGACTTCCGAGATGTGTTACTAAATACGGAATTCCTAATTGTGAACATCTTTTAGTTTCGTCAATCAAAGTTTCAAGAGATTTCTCAAATCCATCATCTTTGGGCGATGCAAGATTTGGTAAATATGGCATATGCGCACATGTTGCAAATCTATCAATCTTACTTGCTTTCAGTTTTGATTTGAAATTATCAATATTTTCTTTGGTGAGTTCTTTTGCGTGCCAACCTCTTGGATTTCTAGTGAATATTTGAAATGCAGAGCATTTTCTTTCAACTGCATTATCTACTGATTTATCAATTGATCCTGATATTGAGACATGGCATCCAATTTGCATATGATACATTTTTCTCAAAACATAATTTAAACCAGCGTCAAAATTCAAAAAATCAGATTTTTAAGTAAACCCAGTAAATCAATTTCATGCTTGCACTAGGACAAGATGAAATTGCAAAATATCCATTCCTAGCAGATGCCGGGCAATATCTAAAAGATCAGGGGTTTTCACTTGAGCAGTTTGGAACAGATCCTGATTTGAAGCAGATAATCAGCAAGGCATATGAACGGATTCTAACAGCAGCAGATGGGAAAATCTACAAATCAGATCTGGATGGAGATCATGTCTCAAAAGCGGCTGCTCTCCCAAGGGAAGTTTTTTCTTTTCTATTGGCTATAGTTTTATTGAAATTAAGTGGAATGCATACTCTAATCAAGAGATTTTCTTTAGCTGAGGCAAGACGTGCAGAAAAATATTTAGAAAAAGATCTTTCAAATATTTCAGATGAATCAAAAAATCAACTTGCAATTAGAGTAATTGATGATCTTTTTTCAGTTCAAGTAGAAAAATCTGATGATTATTTTATAATTCCTGTTTCTGATTATCTAAAACATTCTATTAATTTTCATGAAAGAGAATGGAAATTAATAAATCGACATGTAGAAAATGGTCAAGTTTTTCTTTCACCGCATGAAACAGTCAGATTGATAAGAAAAGAATTGGGAACATACATCAATTCAAAAATTATTAATGCAAAAACACCTACAATGATTCCTGGGTTTGAAGACTCTGTTAACAAACTAGTTTTATTATCAAAAAAGTTTGTAACATACACTGTAAGTACTGGAGAATACCCACCTTGCATAAAACATGCAATTGGCATATTAGAAAAAGGTGAAAATCTTCCCCATTCTGGAAGATTTATGCTTGCAACTTTTCTTTTATCAAAAGGACAAACAATACAACAAATTGCACCATTGTTCAAAAATGCACCTGATTATAATCCACGTGTTACATTATACCAACTGAATCACTTGGCTGGTACATCTGGAAGTGGAACTCAGTATTCTTGTCCTTCTTGTGAGAAACTAAAAACTCAAAGTCTATGTTTTGCTACCTCTGAATGTGATAACATCATTAATCCGTTACAGTTTGGAAGGAAGAAAAAATAATGCAAGAAGCAGATATACTATTCTTAGAGGATTCATTCAAAAAATATTATTTTAACCATTTTGATCTAATCAAAGTTCCAGAAAGAACATCTGAAAGAGAATTTGGTTACCAGAAATTTAATTCAGGAATGACTCGTCATATTTCACTCAAAGACGATAAGGAATTACATCTACTATTAATGCAAAATACTCCATCTGATGTTTATTGTTCTAATGCATGCTATACATTTCCCAATTCACCAATGAATGAAAAAGATTGGAAAGAGGCAGATCTAATTTTTGATATTGATGCAAAAGATCTGAATTTACCATGTAGAGAAAGTCACACAATATCAATTTGCAATGATTGTAATGATATTTCAAAAAATCTTACACAATGCTCAAAATGTAATTCCACAAAACTAGAAAAAAAATCTTTACCATGTAAAAATTGCATTGATGCATCTAAAATTGAGGTTGAAAAGTTATCAGAAGTTTTAATTAATGATCTTGCAATAACTAAAGAAAAAATTCAAGTCTATTTTTCTGGCAATGAAGGATTCCATGTTTACGTATATGATTCTCAATTTCAAGAAATCGGCTCCAGAGAGAGATCAGAATTAACTGATTATATTTCTCTACGTGGAGCTATTCCTGAAACATTTGGGATGAAAAAACTCAAACAAAATCGTGCATCTTTTCCAGATTTTAATGAAAATGGATGGAGAGGTAGATTCTCTAAACATGTTTTTGGTTCAAAATCAAAACGCTCAAAAATAATTACAGAATTACTTGCAAATGGTTATTCATCCTTTCAAAAAACTCTAGATGATGTATCAGAAAATATTGGTGTAAAAATTGATCCAAATGTAACTATGGATATTCATAGAATCTTTAGATTACCTGGTTCAATTAATAGCAAAAGTGGACTTACAAAAACTCACTGTGATAGTCTAACAAACTTTGATCCATACGTTGAAGCATCTTTTCTTAGTGATGATACAGTAGAAGTTATTGCAAATTCTCCTATTGAATTCAAATTAAAAAATAAAAAGTTTGGTCCATATCTAAATGAAAAAGTAACAGTTCCAACATTTGCAGCAGTCTATATGATTTGTAAAAAACTAGCTAGAATAGCTTGATTTTGCTGGTAAGACATTAATTCACCAAATCTTAAGAAAATTTAGTCTTGTATAGCGCCTCTACTGATAAGCAAACTCCTCCGCCTGATGCTGGAAAATACATCAGATTAGCTATTGTTGCAATTATTGGAATTATAATTTTCACTATGGTGGGAAATCAAGCAGTTATCTTATCAATGAATTTCACAGAATTTGGCGATCAATTTACCAAACCTCTCTATTACACACTTGTTTCTGCAATAATTCTATCTGCAATTGCTCTTATTCGAGTTAACATTGCAGGACGTTCTTCAATTTTCTGGTATGCAATTAGTACTGGAATTGGATTTTTAGGAAGTGGCGGGCAACAACCAATTTCAAATTCATTAAAAAATTTTAGAGATTACAAGTTATCATCAATACAATTTGTAATCTGGCAAATTACAAAGATCTTACTTTTTGGAGCATTCTTTGTAAATATTATGTTTGGATTTGCAGCAATGTCTTTTATTGATGGAAATACTTTGGGACTAGAGAATATTCCATCATTGTTTACTTTACCTTTTGTAACTCCTGATAATAATCTAAACTATGCAACAGAAAATGTTGTTCCAATGATTCCTGCTTTGGTAATATTGATTCCTCCATTACTTGGAGCAATAGGACTTCGTTTAGTTTTGTATGTTGGAATTCATAGAATAATTAATGTAATTACATCTTATCTACAAGATTCCAATGAAGGTAAACCAAGATATCTAAATTATGTTTCAACTATTGAAGGAATAATTGGCATTGGTATAATTTGGGCAGGAATTAATCTATTTTTTACAGATCAAATAGATTACAATACAAGATATGTAATTGGAGGGACTCTTGTCATAGGTTTTGCATTAATTATTTTTTCAGTAGTTGATAGAATTAGAGCACGTGTACTAACTCATATGTTTAAGCGAGATGTATACGTTAGATTTTTAACAATTATTGTAATTGCAATTATAGTAGCTGGTGTTGTTTCAGTGAATAACAGCATTGCTGATTCAAAAAAGATTGAATTTTTAGGACCATATACAGCCCAGCAAATTGGAGTTAATCGTTATCTTGGGGAACTAAATGATGTTCAAGAAAATATACATGATGTTCAATTAACATCTGTTTCTGCAAATAATATTAAAAATTATGTAAAACAAAACAGTGACGTTCTTGATGTTATTCGAATTTGGGATTGGGAAGCAGCATTTGCTAAATTAAAGCCTGAGATAGGCTTGATTCCATATGTTAACTTTGAAGATAATGATATTCTTCGCTTTAACAATACATTATACTGGACTGCCTCAATGAAGCCAATTTTACCTACTTCTGTTAGCCTTGAAAATAAATGGTATAACGAACATCTTGTTTATACTCACGTTCCAAATGGATTTCTTACCTTAGAGGCAACTGATGGACAAATTGTTGACAGTGGAGAATTTTTCAAACAAAGAGAAATCTACTACGGTGAAGGAGGATTATTTGAGCAAACTTGGTCTGCATATCCTAATTCAAGAGATGATCAAAACAGTGCTGAACTTGGAGGAGTATCTTATTCTGGTTTAGGTGGATTAGATGTTTCACCGCCATTGAGTTGGATATTTGAGCCAAACTTTTTGCTTTCATTTCCAGGTGAGTCAGTACACATTATGAGATACAAAGATGTTCATGACAGAATGGAAATTTTATATCCTTATTTCCTCTATGATTTATTTGGAAAAGAATTAGATTCACTCCCTGTAACTGATGGAGAAAATTCCTATTGGTTAATTCCATTAATCGTTGGATTTGATACTGGAGATGTTCCATGGTCTGTTGGAAATCCATACTTGCGTTTAGTAGGATATGCACTTGTTGATACTTACAATGGTGATATTCAATTATTAAAAACTGGAGATGATTTCTTTACTGACATGTTTGCTAGTCAATATAAAGAACAATTCCAACCAATGCCAGCATGGTTAGAAGAACAAATTCGATACCCTGTTGAATTATTCAATTGGAAAACAGAAATGTACAATATTTACCATGTAACTAATGTTGAGACATTTATTCAAGCAAATGAATTCTATGAAATTCCAGGTGGTCTTGATACGTACTATGTAGAAGCAAAACCTCCTGGATTTGAGCAAACAGAATTTTTAGGATTACTTTCATTGGAATTAAGAGGTTCACAAGGTAGAAATCTTGCAGGATACATGATAGTAGAAAATGATCTTGATAAGCTAGGTAATATGCAATTTTATGAAGTTCCATTAGATTCTGATACTAAATTAATTGGTCCTACAGCTGTGAGAGAAGCACTTGATAGAGATCCAGAATTTGCTCAACTAAAGACTCTATTGAGAAATCCACGAATTGGTGATAATATTTTGTATCGTGTAGGTGATCACGATGTTTACTTTATTCCTGTATACACTGCAGGTGCTGGTGGAGTAGTTGCTCAACTAGGAACTATTGCAGCAGTAGGTGCTGCATTTAATGGAGAATATTTCGTTGGATTAGGTCAAACTCAAGAAGAAGCATTTGAAGCATATTTGAAGAAAGTTTCTGGTGTAGCATCAACTACAACTACTGCTGATGATGATTATGTTGAGTTAGTTAGAAGTGATAGAATTGATATCATAAAATTAGTATTTGAAACAAATGATATTTCTGTTTCTGAACCTACATCTATTCAGATTCCACTATCATTTAATGAAGGAGAACTCTTCTTCTTTACTGAAAGTGATCGTGCAGATGCTGAAGAATTCTTATCTGAATTCATTGATGACTTTGTAAAACCACGTAGTGACAGAGTATTCATGTGGCAAGAAGATACTAATCTCAATATTGGAACTGTATTTGAAAAAGATGGACTTCCTGAGATGCATTATGTCTCAATTGAGGTAGGCAACTAATTGCTGCTTGTTGTTGATAACGGCTCTATCTATACAAAACAATTAACTGATTTTTTAAGTGAGAAAAGTATTTTATTTGAAAAACAATCACCACAATTTCTAAACTTGGATTTACTTTCAAATTATGATTCTTTCATACTTTCTGGAAGAAGAAAAAATGAAAAAAAGATTAATGAAATTAATTCTAAAATTATACGACATTGTATTAAAAATGATAATAAATTACTAGGAATTTGTTATGGTGCAGAAATTTTAGCACTCACTTTGGGTGGAACAATTAAAAAAACTTCCCATTCTCAAAAAGGAATTGAATCAATTCAAATTTTAAGAGATAACTCATTATGTAGTGATTCCTTAGATGTTTTTGAAAGTCATAGCTATGAGATATCTAAATTACCTAGTGTTTTGGTTACTCTTGCTGAATCAAAGAATTGTAAAAATGAAATTATTCAGTATGAAAAAAAGCCAATTTTTGGAACTCAATTTCATCCTGAAATGAGCCAAGATGGTAATAATTTAATTGAAAAATTCTATTCTCTTTGATTGATTTTAATAACTCTCAAAATTTCTTAATTTTATGGAAGAAGAAAACCATGAATTACTTTTACCTCTTGTAGAAGATGAAAATATCTGTCTTCCTTTACCAATTAATGTAGTATCAAAATATTGGAATATTGATTTACCTATGGCAGAAGCTATAGAATCTGCAAAAAAATATTCTGGATTTGATGGCAGTGTTCTAATTGAGGGAATAGAAACTGCAGAAAGACATGGTTTAACATGTAAAATAGTTCATTCATCTTTAAATGAATTAAAGAAAGTTATTGATTTAGGAATTCCAGCAATTGTTATCCTTCCAGGAATTCCTGAAATTACACAACATGCATCTGTAATTACTGGTTATGATCAACAAGAAAAAACAATTTTGCATTATATTCAAAAAGGTAATCAAGATGGAGAGCAACAAGAAGGAGCAATTCCTCAAGATATTTTTGAGAAAGAATGGTCTGAAGAAGGAAAATTACTAATTATTTTAGCTCCGTTAGATATTTTATCATCTGTAAACCTTGAAAATGACTCTAGTAACAAACCAAATAGGCTATGTCTTATCTCTGAAAAACACAATATTTTAAAAAACACATCTGATGCACTTGAATCACTAAAACAAGCTATAGAACTTGATGAAAATAATTCAACAGCTTTGAATCTGTTTGGTACAATGCTTAATGCTCAAAATTCTTCTGACTGTGTAAATTATTATGAAAAATGTTTACAAATCAATAATAGATCATATCTAGCCTATAACGGTCTAGGAAATTTTTATCTTAAAACAAATCAATTTGAAAAAGCAGAAAATTATTACACTAAGGCTATTGAAATCAATTCAAAAAGATCTGCAAAAATTTACAAAAATCGTGCATATCTTAGAGAAAAACAAAACAATACTTCTGGAGCAAAAGACGATCTTAAAAATTATTTGAAATATTACTCCAAAGCTCCTGATAGAGGAATTATAGAGCAAGCAATTAGAGAATTATAATGCGGAGTGCGGGATTTGAACACGCGACCTTCAGCTTGGGAAGCTGACGTCATACCAGACTAAACTAACTCCGCCTAGAACAATTTCATTAACTATGATTAAATATCTTAATTGATAATTCAAAACATGGATGCAAGATGTCCTGAATGTGAAAAGGTTGCAATATTAGATGATGATATCACTAATGTAAAATGTCCTCATTGTAATTTTGAAGCAGATTATGAAACCTATCTTGAAATTATGAAAGATCAAGCAATCAACATGTCAGCTGATTATATTCCAGATAGACCTGGAATTTAATTACCAATAGTTTCCTTTATCAGAGCAATCTAAATGAGCTCCACAATTGGGACAAAACATATGACATGCTTGCATGTCCACCATTTTATTATCACATCTTGGACATCTGATTTCTTCAACCATGCCTATCATTGTTAATCTTGATTTAAAAATAATGTCCAAAGGTTAATTAGTCGTTCAACTTTTTTTTGAAATAATTGGCAAACTTCAAACTTACAATCTCTGACATTAAAGGAAAATCAGTTTCAAAAGAACTCAAAGATAGCGATGCTAATCAATTATTAGGATTACAATTAGGAAATGAAACTGATGCATCAATTGTAGGACTAACTGGAAAATTAAAACTCACTGGAGGCAGTGATAAATCTGGAGTTCCAATGAGAAGTGATCTTCATGGTGGAGCAAGAAAAAGAGTTTTACTTGTTAAAGGTGTTGGTTTACAAGATACAGAACATGGAATACGAAAAAGAAAACTAATGCGAGGAAATCTAGTGTCAGAAGAAATCTATCAAGTAAATTGTAAATTTGATGGAGAATTACCAGTTGAAGCTCCTGTAGAAGAAGCAACAGAAGAAAAAACTAAAGATAAAAAAGAATAACTTAACATATACCGATTCTACTTTTTGACACATGCATTGGAGAGAAACTCTTCCTGATTGGTACATCAAAAAATATGGTTATCAACCATGTGTTAACATTGGTACTGCAGGTCACGTAGATCATGGAAAAACCACTCTAATTCAGGCTTTAACTGGTTCGTGGACTAGTGTACATAGTCAAGAGCTTAAACGTGGCATTACAATTCGTGTTGGTTATTCTGATGCAGCATTTTACAAATGCAAAAAATGTGCAGAACCTTTAGGATATTCTACAACTCCAAAATGTAATAATTGTGGAAAAGAAAGTGAGTTATCTAGAGTTGTAAGTTTTGTAGATAGCCCTGGACACGAAAGTTTGATGGCAAATATGCTTTCAGGCTCTGCATTAATGGATGGTGCATTACTTTTGGCTGCAGCAAATGAAAAAGTTCCAAAGCCACAAACAAAAGAGCATCTCTTAGCACTACAAACTCTTGGAATTAAACAGATAGTAGTAGTTCAAAATAAAATCGATTTACTTTCATATGAAGAAGCTCTTGCAAATTATCAAGAAATTACAACATTTGTTAAAGGAAGTTATGCTGCAAATGCACCAGTAATTCCAATTTCAGCACAATCTGGATTAAACATTGATGCATTAATTGGTGCAATTGAATCAACAATCAAAACACCAGAAAGAGATGAAAAAGCAGATACTGTAATGCATGTTTTACGTTCTTTTGATGTAAACAAACCTGGAATAAAATTAAAAGATATCAAAGGTGGTGTTATTGGTGGAAGTCTTACACAAGGTATATTCAATATCGGTGATGAAATTGAGATTAAACCTGGAATTATGAATGAAAAGAAAAAAACGTACGAGCCACTACTTACTGAAATTGTATCTTTAGGAACTGCAGCAGGAATTGTTGAATCAGTGAAACCAGGTGGCTTAGTTGCTATTGGAACAAAATTAGATCCATCAATGACTAGAAGTGATTCATTTATCGGTTCTGTAATAGGTAAACCTGGCACACTTCCTGATAATTCAACTTTGTTAAAATTAGATGTTAACTTGTTTGATTCTGCAGTAGGAATAACTGAGGATATTAAAGTACAACCAATTTCCACTGGAGAATTACTTCGACTTAACATTGGTACTGCTCCAGTTTTAGGTACAGTCAAAAAAATAAAATCAACAAATGTTGAGATAGAACTAAGAAGACCTGCATGCATATTTGAAGGTGGTAATGTTGCAATCAGTAGAAGAATTACTGAAAGATGGAGACTCATTGGTGCAGGTATAGTTGGTTGAAGTAATCTGTGATACAAATTTCCTAATTCATCTAGCAACTAAAAGAATCAAAAATTTAGATAATCTAGATGTAGAGATAGGTCAAATTACATTTGTTATACCACAAGTTGTAAAAAATGAATTACTTGAATTAGAAAAAAATCCTGAAAAAAAGCAAGATATTCAAGCAACTCTAAATTACATTAAAAATTTTAAAACAACACCAATACTTGGTTCATTTGCTGATAAAGAATTGATAGATTATGTTTCAAAAAATAGAGTAATTGTTGCTACAATGGATAAAGAATTAAAAAAACAGATTAAGATACTTGGAAGTTCTATTTTATCCATACATAATGATAAGATTGTTCTTGAAAATTAGGAAACTTTATTTTAAAATTAATTATTCAAATAATCATGTCTGAATTTTCTATAATTAGTTCTGATTTTAAAGAAGGAGAAGAAATTCCAAAGAAATTTGGTTATAAATTTGAAAATAAAGAACCTGAATTAAATTTTGATAGTATTCCAGAAGATACTAAAATTCTTGCATTAGTTATGGATGATCCAGATGCAATGGAGGCTGTTGGTAAAGTCTGGGTTCATTGGTTAGTATTTGGTTCAATTGATCCGTCTTCAAAATTCTTAAATTTAAATTTGAGAAGAGAAGGCAAAAATGACTTTGGTGAAATTGGATATGGTGGACCTGCACCACCTAATGGACGTCATACGTACATTTTCAAGGCATATGCACTTGATACAATACTAGATTTGAAAGAAGGTTATTCTAAACAAGACTTGGAACAAGCCATGATTGGTCATATTCTTGCTGAAGCAAAATTAACAGGAACATTTACAGCATAATTTATTATATTTTTGAAATAAAATTGTTCTTTCTAAAAAGAGTAATAAATACAGATTATTGATTAAAAATATTGAATTCAAATTCTAGTTTAATTTCTATTGGAAATTTTGATTTAAAATTAAACCATCTCCTAATTATTGGAATTTTGTCTTTGGCATTTACTGTCTCTTTTCTTCTTAGAGTACAACCTGCTGATTTTGGTTTTGAATTAAATGAGTTTGATCCTTTTTTTAATTATAGAGCTACTCAATATATTGTTGATAATGGAATAAACGAATATTTTGAATGGGATGATAGTTTAAGCTGGCATCCTAGAGGAAGGGATGTTTCTGCAACTTCTCAAACATTTCTTCATCTTACTGCTGCTACAACTTATTCAATTTTTGGAGGAGGCTCAAGTCTTTATGATTTCACTATACTATTCCCAGTAGTTTTTGCTTCCTTATCTGCTGTTGTGCTTTTTGCATTAGTTAGAGTTATTGGTGGTACAACTGCTGGTTTGTTTTCTGCTCTTTTGTATTCTGTTTCTATACCACTTTTAATTCGTAGCCCGATTGGATGGTTTAAATCAGAACCATTAGGTTTGTTTTTTGGTCTACTTGCAGTATATTTTCTTCTGAGTGGAATTAATTCCCACAATAAAAAAATAGCATTCTTTAAACTCATAGGAGCTGGAATGTTTACAGCTTTTGCTATTTCATCATGGGGTGGAAGTCAATTTTTTATTCTTCCTTTAGGAATTTTCTTTCTTTGTTTACCTTTTTTGAGAAATGATCATAAATTCATTATTTGGGCTATACCTGTTTATACTATTTCCATACTATTGATTTCTTTAGTATTTGAAAGAGCCAGCTCTAATTTTATTTCTGGAATGGGGGGTACTGCATTAATGCTATCTACAGTATTGATGGTAACTTGTGTTCTGATCAAAATTAAAAGTTCAAAAAATAAGACAAGAAATGGGTTATTATTCTATCTAGTAATATTGATTATTACTCCAGGTATTTTGATAATTAATTCAGATTCAAATTTTATCCCTGGTGCCAGTCATAGATATCTTAACGCATTAAATCCATTTTTAACTACTACAGATCCTTTAGTGGATTCTGTATCAGAACATGCTACAACAACATTAGCTCAATCCTTTTTGTTTCATTCAGTTCTTATGATTTTTTCAGGTCTTGGGGTTTGGTTAATAATCAAAAATATTCAAAATAAAAATTTAAATTTTATTAAAAATGACATGTTGTCATTTTCATTGATTTTTGGACTTGTTGGTGTTTATGTTAGTTCTACTTTTGTAAGATTGGAAGTTTTTGCATCAATTGCACTAATAATTTTAGCATCATTGGGATTAACCGTATTGATAAAAGAATTTTTTAAAAATACATCTCAATCAAAAAAATTAATTAGTAAATTACAAATTTTATTTGTTAT
>WASW01066632.1_pt1 | contig 97058 bp, 106 predicted proteins | sample 5698521 | NCBI WGS metagenome assembly WASW01 (sample SAMN11175560, study PRJNA528189) | sponge metagenome | isolation source: marine sponge | host: Leucetta | place: Antarctica: Western Antarctic Peninsula, King George Island | collected 2013-01
CGCTTAGCTTAAGTGCATGATATTTCCTCCCCACTAACAATGGTTAAATAGCGGTTTCGGACGGCATCAACCGCCATTTTTTACAGTTAAGATTACTTTTTAACACTGCAACTAACTGTTGCAAATGCGCCCGCAAATCATCACCTTGCTCAATCAAATTAACCGATGCAGAAAGCGTTGCAGATAACGCGGGTGGTGCAGGTGTACTGTAAACATAACTCTTAGCCGTTTGAATCAGGTAATCAATCACCACAGACTCAGCCGCCACAAAAGCACCAGCAACACCGGCTGCTTTACCTAATGTTGCCATCATCATCATACGTGGTGACTGTAAACCTAAATGGTTAAGCGAACCCTGTCCATGTTGGCCTAGTACACCAAAACCATGTGCATCATCCACATACAAATAAGCATCATATTGCTCACACAATGCTAAATAGGCCTGCAAAGGTGCTAGATCACCATCCATGCTAAAAACTGCATCGACTGCAATGAGTTTACGGTTTGCCTTGCTCTTTTTCAACAAAACTTCGAGCGCATTCACATCGTTATGTGGAAAACGATTAAATGCTGCCAGTGAATAATAACTACCATCATTTAAGCAAGCATGATTTAGCTTGTCAGCAAAAATAGAATCTTCACGACCTGCTAACGCGCCTAACACACCAATATTAGCCATATAACCTGCAGAAAATAATAACGCAGATGGCATGCCGACAAAGCTTGCCAGCTGTTTTTCTAACGCATCATGATAGTGATGGTGGCCAGTAATCAGATTTGATGCGCCACTACCTACACCCGATTCACCAGCAGCAGCTTGCATTGCTGTGATGAGTGTTGGGTGGTTTGCTAAGCCAAGATAATCATTGCTACAAAATGATAGGTATTGCTGATCATTAGCAACAATATGTTCTGCTTGTGGTGAATCTAACAAGCGACGTTGGCGTAGTAAACCTGCTGCTTTGCGCTGATCAAGCGATGTTTGTAACGCAGCCAGCATCTTAAATTGGGTGAATACCTAATTTAGAAAATAACTTTTTATCAGTCTCAGCTTCTGGATTGCCAGTCGTCAGTAATTTTTCACCGTAGAAAATGCTGTTAGCCCCCGCCATAAAACAAAGCGCTTGAATGCCTTCATGCATACTTTGACGACCTGCTGATAAGCGCACAAAACTCTTGGGCATCGTAATACGTGCTGCTGCAATCGTACGCACAAACTCAAATGGATCCAATGCTTCAGTACCATGTAGTGGTGTGCCTTCTACTTGCGTTAATAAATTAATCGGCACGCTCTCTGGCGGACGCTCCATATTCGCAAATTGCGCTAACAACCCTGCACGCTGCTTACGTGATTCACCCATGCCAACAATGCCACCACTACACACGTTAATATCCGCACCACGTACACGATCTAATGTATCTAAGCGGTCTTGGTAAGTACGTGTACTGATCACATCACCATAAAACTCAGGTGCAGTGTCTAAATTGTGGTTGTAATAATCTAATCCTGCATCTTTCAACTGGTCAGCCATGCCGTCTTTTAGCATGCCTAATGTTGCACAGGTTTCTAAACCCATAGATTTGACTTCTGAAATCATTTTAAGCACAGGTTCTAAATCACGCTGTTTTGGACTCCGCCAGGCAGCACCCATACAAAAACGGCTAGCGCCACTATCTTTAGCCGCTCGTGCTGCCTTAAGCACTTCATCTAAAGACATGATAGGCTCACTCTCAACATCCGTATGGTAGCGTGCGGCTTGCGGGCAATAGCCGCAGTCTTCACTACAACCACCGGTTTTAATCGATAATAAAGTACTAACTTGTACTGCATTAGAATCAAAGTTTTCACGATGCACGAGATGTGCTTGATGCATTAAGTCGTTAAATGGTAATTCATATAAGGCCACGATATCATCAATGCGCCATCGATCAGCAACCGCAGCAGCATACGTTGATTTTTTACTTTTTAAACCGTCCGTGTTTATAATGGTTTCTTGTGTTTTATTTTGGATATTGTCAAGCATCTTGCACCCTTTTGAGTCTTGATTATCTTATACTAATCAATAAATTATACACTGTAAAGTATAATTAACAATAATAATGAACAACTGGTCAAATATTAATCAATCGTTAAATATCAAGCATTTATTAGGTCTACTATTCAAACAAAATTGTCTGCTATGTGATGCTAAGGAAAGTGAAAATGTCGGGCTATGCCAAAACTGCTTGGCTGATTTGCCGCACAGCCCTATTCAAAGCTGCCCACAATGCGGATTAACTTCAAATGGCATAGTATGTGGCAAATGTTTGAGTAATAAACCCAGTTTTGATAAAACCTATGCTGTTTTTACTTACGACTTCCCTATTAACACCATGATGCACAAATACAAATACGGCAGCCAAATACAACTTGGCCAAATATTTGGGCAACTACTCGCACAAAAAGTAGATTCAACAGCAATAGATATCATTACCCCAATGCCAATGCACCCTGCACGACTAAAAGAGCGTGGTTTTAACCAAGCATTAGAAATTGCAAAAAGTTTAACCCAATCACAACCATTCCAATCGCACCTATTAAATTATCAAGATATTATTAGAATCAAAAATACCTTACCTCAAGCCAGCTTGCCGCTAAAAACACGTGCAAAAAATATTCGTCATGCGTTTCAAGTCAATCTTAATTTAACCGGACTTCGTATCGCCATCGTCGATGATGTCATGACGACAGGTGCTAGCTTAAATGAACTAGCAAAAACCTTAAAAAAATTAGGTGCTGCTCATGTAGAATGTTGGGTAGTCGCACGCACACTACCAAAATAATCTATCCAAATAAACCGTTCAAATAAATTATGTTCCATATCGTCTTATTCGAGCCAGAAATTCCACCTAATACAGGCAATATTATTCGCCTGTGTGCCAACGCGGGTGCACATTTGCATTTAATTGAGCCCCTTGGCTTTAAGCTAGAACATAAGCAGCTAAGGCGTGCGGGTTTGGATTACCATGAGTTCTCTAAGCTTAAAGTGTATGAAAACTGGACAGCGTGCAAAACCGCACTGACAGGAAAACGCCTATTTGCGATTACCACTAAGGGTAGCGCTAGATACTCCGACATCACATATAAAGACGAAGATGTCTTTGTATTTGGCCCAGAAACACGTGGGTTGCCTGATGAGGTTCGTAACGAATTCTCGCCAGAACACAGGCTACGTTTACCGATGTTATCTGATAGTAGAAGCTTAAATTTATCTAACTCAGCCGCCGTATTACTATATGAAGCTTGGCGGCAGTTAAACTTTACTAACGGCGTGTAAAAATCATATAGCCTGATATTTGCTTAATATCACTTATCAAACAACAGTCTTGAAGAGAGCGTCTACGATGAGCATGTTAATGCTACCGTCAATATTAGCTGCTAAATGCTATTACTTTTTCTTTAGATGCGGCCACCTAAAGCTAAAGATCGGTCGTTAAATACCTAGCAACATACGACCAATCAATTTGCCAGTGTAAGTTTCAATATATCGACCGATGTAGAGATGTCAGAGGAAATTCACTATATGTAGCGAGGCAGCAAATAAGTGGTGGAGAAATATTTAGTGAGAAAATAACCGTAGGAAATAACTAGTTAAAGCTAAACACCTTCAGGTTTTTGCTCGCGGCCTAAAAGATCCATCACAGCATCTCTTGCTGACTTTCCATTTGATAAAGCTTGGTTCACTTCATACGTAATTGGCATATCAACGTCAATACCATCAGCGCGGCGCATCACTTCACGCGCTGTATTAACGCCCTCTGCTAAGTGACCTAGGCCTTGCAATATATCGCTCAAACTTTTTCCACTAGCTAACTGCAAGCCTACTTCTCTATTTCTTGAATATTGCCCTGTGCAGGTCAAAATCAAATCACCAGCGCCAGCAAGCCCCATAAAAGTTTCATGCTTAGCGCCTAAAGCGACACCAAAGCGCGTCATTTCGGCCAGGCCTCTGGTAATCATTGCGGCGCGTGCATTATTTCCAAACCCCATTCCGTCAGATATACCTGCCGCAATAGCCATGACATTTTTAACCGCTCCACCAACAGAGACGCCAATGACGTCTGTGCTGTTATAAACACGTAAAGAACCACCATAAATAAGATTAGATGCCTGTAATGCAAACGCTGCATCGTTAGCAGCTAAGGTCACCGCTGTTGGCAAGTTACGCACTAACTCAGCGGCGAAGCTAGGGCCAGATAAAGCACCCCATTTTTGCTGTACGCCCAATTCTTCTAGGGCCACTTCATGCGGCAACTTCGCTGTTTCTGGCTCTAAACCTTTATGTGCCCAAATAAGGTCTTGTGATGAGCCAAGTTTTTTTAAATCTTTTAGAATATGACGAAACCCAGCGGTAGGCACGACCGATAAAATTAAATCTGCACCATCAATGGCTACTGCCAAATCACCTTCAACCTGCAAACGATCACCAAATTGAAAATCCCCCAGATACATAGGGTTAGCACGCGCTTTTTGCATGCCAGAAACATGTCCTGCATTTCGCCCCCAGAGGCTTACCTTATGCTGCTGGCTAATATGCATTGCTAGTGCCGTACCCCAAGCACCTGCACCCAACACGGCTATTTTTTTCAATTAAAACCCCAAACTAAATGGCTTTTAATATAACCAGTAATACCGTCACGATGCTTCACTTTTATCCAACCATTTTTAATCGTCGGGGATAACAACTCTAAAACAACACCTCGTTCTACTGAGGCTAACAACGCGGCAGCACTATCTTCCTTTACTTTTATTTCCGCATCTGCTGTCACTAATAACGTGCGTTTACTTGCTAGGTATTTATTTTCTACCCAACTTAGCCCGCCCTGCTGATCACGCACCTTCACCCACGTACCTAGGTTAACAATCACCTCTACAGGGTAGCCTTGACTTAAAATGTAAACTTTTTTCGCGGCTAACGAAGGGGCATCGAGCATGACTGCTTTAGGTGGCGCGACCGATCGAAACTCAAGCGCTTGAGCTACATTGACAAAACATAAACAAAAACCCAAGCAAAGCAAAACTAAGCTTGGGTTAACACTTACTTCCAAACACCGCATCTTGACCACGAATCAGTGACTAGTTAGGTGCGCCTGCTTTTTCAGCAGCTTGCTGTTGTTGTTGCGCATACAGTGCTTCAAAGTTAATTGGGTTTAATAACACTGGTGCGAACCCTGCACGTGTCACCATATCTGATATCGCTTCTCTTGCGTAAGGGAAGAGAATATTAGGGCAAGTAACCGCTGCAATCATTTCTAAGTTCTTTTCAGGTATATTACGTACTGCAAAAATACCAGCTTGTACAGCTTCAACTAAGAAAGCGGTCGTTTCTCCAATTTTAGCGGTAACCGTTACTTTAATCGCAACTTCGTAAACGCCTTCGTCTAATTTTGTCGCATTATTACCAAGCTCTACATTCACCTGCGGCGCTGTACGCTCGGTAAAGATTTGTGGTGCGTTTGGCACCTCAATTGATGCATCTTTTATATAAAGCTTTTCAATTACGAACCCTGCTTGTTTACCCGCTGGTGCTTCCGGTGCATCTTTCTTTGCGGCCGGTGCAGCTTTTTTTGCAGTCGTTTTGTTTGTAGTGGGTTTATTATCTTTTGCCATTTAATTTTCCTAAAATCTAATGATTAACAATATTAATTTATTTCATTACCATCATTCTAACGTTTTATCAGTATTTAAGCATCTAATAGTAAGCGCATCATTAGTCGCTAACCAGCATAGTACCTAAACCACCTTGCCTATCTAATGCACGCAACTCGTCAAAACCGCCAATATGTTGGTCATTAATATAAATTTGTGGCACTGTGCGAAGGCCTGTTTTCTCCATCATTTCAGCAAGCAGCTCTGGTTGCAAATCAACCCGCACTTTATTAATTTCCGTCACGCCTTTACTCACTAACAAGCGTTCTGCATTGATACAAAATGGGCACGTAGCCGTGGTATACATCAAAATATCTGTCATTTTTTAAGCCTTAACTAAAGGCATTTTTGCCTCTATCCAACGATCTAAACCACCTTGTAAATCATGCAGTTGTGTAAATTCTTGTTGGCGCAATGTCTCACATGCTTTTTTACTACGCATCCCTCGTTGGCAATGCACTAATACAGGCTTGCTTTTAAACTTCTCTACTTCTTTTATGCGACCAGCCAATTCAGCTTGCGGAATATGTTTTGCGCCTTGTATATGACCTTTAGCAAATTCCACCTCATCGCGCACATCTAAAATAAGTACTTTAGCGCGATTCATCAACAACACTGCATCGCTAGGCGAAACACTGGGCACACCACTCGCACCACGGCCAAACAATATCGGCCACAATAACGCTACACCAGAACCTAATGCCAGCCCTATGTAGATCGCATTCTCTCTAATAAAATCCAAAATTATCCCTTATCATTTTCTATACTATTAAATGATGCCATTTGTTCATCATTCAATACTGTCATCAAGTTTTTTATGTGCTTTTTAATACTTTTATAAGCACCGCTATTATAATGTATGTATTGAATTCAATCTTAAAGTATATAAAATGAATATTACACCTGTGATTTTGCTAATTTTAGATGGCTTTGGTGAACGTGCCGATAGTAAAGACAATGCTATTGCTCTCGCTAAAACACCAAACTTAGATACGCTAAAAAAACAATATGCGCATACATTAATTAATGCTTCTGAACATTACGTAGGCTTGCCCGATGGGCAAATGGGGAACTCTGAAGTTGGACACCTCAACATTGGCGCAGGACGTGTTGTCTTTCAAGACTTTGAGCGCATTAATAACAGTATTGCCACCGGCGACTTTTTCAAAGATGCCGCACTAACGCAAGCATTACAAGCACTTAAAGCTAATGACAAAGCGCTACATATTTTTGGCTTATTGTCTGATGGCGGCGTGCATAGCCACCAAGACCATATTCATGCCATGCTCACCATGGCAAAAGAACAAGGTCTGAGCAAAGTATATATACATGCTTTTTTAGACGGTCGTGATACACCACCAGTAAGCGCCGCACCTTATATTGCAGCGCTTGAGGGTGAAATTAAAGCCCTTAACATCGGCAAAATAGTCAGTATCAGCGGTCGTTTTTATGCCATGGATAGGGATAACCGCTGGGAACGCGTAGAACCTGCTTACCAAATGATTACTGAAGGCACTGGCACATTCACCGAAGCATCCGCTCAAACCGCTTTAGAAAAAGCCTATGCCCGTGGTGAAAATGATGAATTTATACAGTGCACAGCCATACGCAACGCTGATGAAGCCCCTGTGCGTTTAGAAGATGGTGATGCAGTCGTATTTATGAACTTTAGAAGCGACCGCGCAAGACAGCTCACTAACGCTTTACTGAATACAGAATTTGATGGATTTACGCGCAAGTATATCCCTCAGCTATCTTATTACTTCACATTGACGCAGCACGACCAAAAACAAACAAAAGCGACGCCGATTTTTGCACAAACTCGCGTCAAAAATACATTTGGTGAACATTTAGAAAGTTTAGCCTTAACACAGCTTCGTATTGCAGAAACAGAAAAGTACCCACATGTGACTTTCTTTTTCAATGGTGGTGAAGAAAAAGTCTTCAAAGGCGAAGACCGTATTTTAGTACCTTCTCCTAAGGTCGCGACTTACGACTTGCAGCCAGAAATGAGTGCGCACGAAGTGACTGATAAATTAGTAAACGCGATTGAAAGCAAACAATACAATGCAATTATTTGTAATTTCGCTAACTGCGATATGGTTGGTCACTCTGGTGTTTTAGCGGCTGCTATAAAAGCTGTTGAAACACTAGACACTTGTGTTGGTCGTGTTGTAACAGCCATGCAAGGCATCGCTGGTGAAGTCATTATCACCGCTGATCATGGCAATGCTGAGAGCATGCGTGATTATAAAAACGAACAACCCCATACCCAGCACACAACGAATTTGGTGCCAATGATCTATGTAGGTCGGAAAGCAACGCTTGCTGATGATGGCGCGCTATCTGACCTTGCACCAACGCTGCTACATATGATGGGGCTACCTCAACCAAAAGAAATGACCGGCAAAAACTTGCTTCGATTTAAAAATTAATGCGCCATTTCCTAGCTTCTTTTTTGGTTGTTTTGTTTGCAGTACTGTTAACTGTTAGTAGTAGCTTTGCCGGTAAAAAAACGGCTGAAGCGAAAGAAAGTTTAACCGACATAAAACAAAAAATAAAGTCGATTAAAAAACAACTGGGTAATACAACAGCAAAACATAACGACGCCGCTGATGCACTAAAAGACTCAGAAGTTGCGATCAGTAAGGCAAACAAAAAGCTACGCGAAATCAAACTAAAACAAAAACATAATAAATCAGCACTTAATGCACTAAACAAACGCGCATTAAGTATGAATGAAAAGCTGGCCGAGCAACAAAAGCAATTAAACAGTATGCTTTACCAACAATACGCACAAGGTAACCAAAGCTACGCACAACTTATTTTACAAAACAAAAACCCTAATCAAATTGCGCGTGATATTAAATACCAATCTTATATTGCCAAAGCACATGCAAAACTAATTGCTGACATGCAAACAAGGCTTAAAGTATTAGAAGCGCTTAATTTAAAAACAACAACTGCTTTAAAAAAAGCATCCACGCTAGCTTCAAAACAACAAGTTGAACGCAAAGCACTAGCAAAGCAAAAACAAGAAAAATCAACGGTTCTTAAAAAATTATCTAAAAAAATCGCCATGCAGCGTGGTGAAATTAAAAAACTAAAGCGTGATGGAAAGCGGCTTTCTAATCTTGTTAAAAAGCTGGCAGCAATCAGCAAAAGCCGTGCTAAGAAAAAAACTAAAAAGAGTTCGAGCAAAAAATCTAAAGTCATTGCCAATAATAAACAAACGCCTGATAGCCGTTATGCTGGCAAAAAGTTTTCATCACTTAAAGGTAAATTAAAACTGCCAGTACGCGGCCAAGTGATGAACCGCTTTGGTAAAGCCAGGCCTGATAGCGGTGTATTATGGAAAGGCTTGTTTATTCGAGCAAAAGAAGGTGCTAATGTTAAATCAGTCGCTGGTGGTCGAATTGTGTTTGCTGAATGGATGCGCGGCTTTGGTAATTTAATTATTGTCGACCATGGTAGTGGCTATATGAGCCTTTATGGCAATAATCAATCGATACTGAAAGAGGTAGGGCAAGATGTCAAAGGCGGCGATACGATTGCAGCTGTCGGCAATAGTGGCGGCAATGCAAGCGATGGCTTGTATTACGAGTTGCGCCGTAAAAGCATTCCTTTTGACCCACTTAGGTGGAGCAAGCTTCGTTAAAAGTTATATCGACACACAAAAAAAGCACACTAATTAAAGTGTGCTTTTTAAATAACCAATAACCAATGACTAATTATGGTTTTGTTTCACCTGGAACAAGCTCATCAGCAGTAGGTACATAACCACCTGGCTCATCTGAAGCAGCCATTTCTTCTCCAGCCATTTCTTCTCCAGCCATTTCTTCTCCAGCCATTTCTTCTCCAGCCATTTCTTCTGTAGCCATTTCAGCTGGCATTTCTTCTTCCATTGTAGCTTTTTCACCGCAAGCACTTAATAAGAACCCAGCTAGTAAAGCAGGAACCAACAATTTATATGTAACTTTCATAAAACATCCTCTCCTTAGACTAAAAACGATATAACCAATAGACAATACCAAAACTATGCAAAGTTTGCAATCAAATACCATTAAAGTTATTAAATATTAACACTTTGGTTGGTAATTTGCTGCAATTAAGCCCCTTTGCACAAGCCCGCACTTCATACACGCTATTTCCATACCCATTTCGGCATGACGATAAGTATTTTAAATAACGCAATCCCATGCAAAAACTGAGCGGCATACTCCCGCTCATGGCTAGCCATTCTACACCTCGAACAGTATTTTCAATATTAAGCACCACAGCACACATATTTTTGCGTAACCAAAATGGCGGCCAGCTCTCAATTATTCGCACCTGTTCTAACACTAACTTAGCAAAATAAGGTTTAAAAACACACTGTTCTTCTTTTGTTAGTAGCCACCCTTATTTCAACATCAGCAATTAACAATCACGCCCCTATCAGGTGCATCAAAATACGGCGGGTTGCCGGCATATGCCGATGTTCAAACAAGAAAATACCTTGCCACTGCCCCAATGCTACTTTCCCTTCTGACACTGGAATAGACAAGCTTGTTTGCGTGAGCGCAGCGCGTACATGCGCAGGCATATCATCCGGGCCTTCTGCCGTGTGAACAAATAAATCATCACCATCAGGCACCAATCGATTAAAAAATGCCTCCATATCGACCAACACATCGCTATCGTAATTTTCGTTAATAAGTAAACTTGCGGACGTATGCTGGATATATAAGGTTAACAAACCAGTGACGATTGCTTGCTGATTAGCCCAATTTAGAATCTGGTCAGTAATGTCGTAGATCTTGCGACCCTGCGCGCTGACGCTAATGGTATGAGTTGATTGTTGCATAGCAATCCATTTTGATCATTTATCTTAAACTATACACTAGCCTTCAGAAAGATGAGTAGTCGTCGCACTGGGACCAGACACTACCCATGCCAGCGAGCTAAGCAGACGCTTGTATGGGTAATTACTTTGCGTCACAAACACGCATGTTAACCATTACTTATTAAAGATAAAGTTACCAACCATAGGGTAGCCATATTGCGCACCCCACCCAAACCGCGGCCCATGCCAATACGGCCCAGAATAACGGTGCCCATAAAACCCAAACCTTGATCGCCAAAATGGGTCGTAATATCGGTGGTGTGAACGTGCGCGCTCATCACGTAATTGCTTGAGCGCTTGCGCTTTGTCTTTCTCACGCCGATTAATTTCATCTGCCATTGCATTTTGCTTTGCCAGCTCATTACTTTGCTGGATATATTCTAGTACCTTTGTATCTACACCTTGTTGACTTAGCGCTAGCATTTGTGTTGGTGTTAACGCATAACGCGATTGACTCTCTGAAATTTTTACAATAATTTCATCTGCTGGTTGGCCTTGTTTTGAATCAGCCACTATTTCATTTAATGAAAGCGTTGCCACCGGCGGCAGTAACAGCTTGGTAAGTTCTGCTGGCGTAATACGCGCTACTTGGCCTTGCGTGCTGTCGTGGGTTGTTGCGCAACCCGTTAGCGTAATCAATGTAACCATTGTTGCAAATAAATATTTTATATTCATGTGTCCCTCACTTTTTTACAATAGGTGATGCATTGGTAATATGTCTTTCAAATTGATGACGCTTTAATTGATATAAACTCAATACCTTTTTCACGTAAGCTTTTGTTTCTCTATAAGGTGGCACGCCTTTATGCCGATCAACAGCACCTTCCCCTGCGTTATAAGCTGCCACAGCCAAACTCACATCGCCTCGGTAGTATGAGAGTAGCCAACGCAAATAAGCCACACCACCTTTAATATTCTGGCTAGCATTAAATGCATTTTCCACGTTAAACCGCTCAGCCGTGGCTGGTATAAGTTGCATTAAGCCATACGCATTCTTATTAGACCTAGCCGATACTTTAAAGTTTGATTCAGCCGCAATAACCGACAACACCAGTTTTGGATCGACTTTGTACCATTTTGCAATAGTCTCGACCAAACCCACTACCCAACGCTTACTTTTAGGCAACTTAGTCACATAACGGTCAATCGCGGGCGCATCATCAAACCTGCCGTAATAATATTTTGAGGCTCGCTCTAGCGCTACGGCTACCAATACACACTTCGGCGCATCAATTGTCCGTATTTCAATCGTTTCTAGCATTTTCTGCGCTTCAAAATGCCCGTACATAGAAGCAATACTAAATAAATTGGCTGCATAATTTCTATTAGCGGGTACGCCGCGGCCAAATGCGTATAACATGCCTAAGCGATACACAGCCTCCGCACTTCCATAACGTGCCGCTTCACAATACAAGTTAGCCGCTTTCCAGGCTGACTCTGCATCATGCGAATCATTATCTAATGCATTCGCCCGTTCTAGCAGATCCTTGATAATCGGTGGTTCATTATCAAAAACATCAATACTGCTTCCAGCAATCGTTTGCAAGGGCATACAAAAAACTAAAAAACAGGTCACTTTAAAAATTAAATTCAAATCAACCTCCTAATAGTCAATGTATTGACGAAAGTTTCTCATACACTAACAAAAATTATTCAAAATGCGCTAAAGTAGTATATACAGTTATAAAAAATTGTAAGGCTTTCATCTTAACTGTCGACTAGTTATTAACAAACATTTAACGACCAGCCAGAGGATCGCTCTTATGAAAATGATCAGATATTGTTTCTTATCAATAATGCTTATTACATTGTCAACTAATCTAGCCAATGCAACAAGTGCCATTAGTGGTGCAGATTCAGGACCCGCAATTGGCGGCTATGATGTTGTTGCTTACTTTACAGAAGGGCAAGCAACAATCGGTAAAAAAGAATTTAAAGCGACTTATATGGATGCTGAATGGTTATTCTCATCATCTCAAAATAGAGATTTATTTTCAGCAATGCCAGCACACTACGCACCACAATATGGAGGCTACTGTGCATATGCAGCAGCATTAGGTTCAACTGCTAGAGGTAATGGCAAATATTGGCGTATTGTAGATAACAAACTATATTTAAATAATAATGGACTCGCGCAAAGCCTTTGGCAGAGAGATATCCCAAGAAATATTATCAAAGCAAATAAAAAATGGCCATCTATTAAAAAGTCACACTAAACACACACTGAGAAAACCTTTAATGTTACATGAAGTACAGCCCAAGAATGCCGACATAAATCCGAATAGTAACAATACTAAACAACCATTTGTGCGTGCGTGCTATGCCGCGCGCTGGTGGCCAAAAACCGCAGATCCAAGCTTCCTTGCATTAGAACCTAAAGTTGCTCAAAGCGTTGCTGATTTACTACCAATGTTATTATGTGGCGAAGCCTCTGCTGAATTAGTCTTTGCACACGCAACTAAAATATTCCCTAAAGATAAACACCCCGCATTACATCGTAAGTTGCAGTCCATTGAAGAAGATGAAAAACGGCATAGTGTTGCATTGACTGGCTTAACGCATTTACTTCCATCCCCATCTTCATCAACCGTAACGAAACAAACTGCGCGCTTTTTAAGGCGCCTAGCAAGTTGGGACCTAGTCACGCACTTGTTAAGAATTTCAGCCATTGACACTGGTGTTTGCATTATATTAGGCGAGCTATGTCGCCCTCATACTGCACTTGCCAAAAGTAATAAACTGATTGAAGTCCTTTCTAGCATTCGTCAAGATGAAGGACGGCATGTACGTATCTGTCGTGAGTGTATTGATGCGCTTGGTGTTGAAAAAGTAGCTGCCTTTAATGAACGAAAAGAAGTTTTAGAAGATTTTGCAGCACTCATGAGCGCTCAGGCGGAGACATTAATTACTTTGGCGGTTGACCCAATGCGCATTAGTAAACGGTTTGCGTATCAAGCAAGATATAAGAAATGACTGCACGTTTCTCCCATACAGATCTTCGCCTATTAGGCACAGGGAGTGCTTTCCCAAGTCACTTCTTAGATAACGACACATTATTAAATTTGCTAGCAGAAAATTTTGATATTTCAAAACGTGTTGGAAAAGTGCTAGCCAAGCGATTAGGCGTTAATACTCGTTACCATAGTCGATGCTGGCATGAGCATTTTGAACCTGCATTAGGTCATAATCGTAACCCAGCATTAGCTTCAAAATCTGTTTCAAATGCATTAGATGAAGCAAGATTACCTGTCTCTGCATTGCAATACCTACTAGGACACACCACTTCACCTGCACAACTGTTACCACCAAACATTGCAGAAGTCGCTGATATATTGCACTGCTCTGCGCCATATGGTGAGCTACGGCAAGCTTGTACCGGTTTTGCTAATGCATTGCAATGGGCATCAGGTTTACTAATGCATGCTGATGCAGCGCCTGTCGCAATTGTTGGCAGCGAAGTTGGTTCTGTATTTTTTGATCCGGCCCCTTTACAATCAACGAAAAAGTCTCCTGCCGACATGGGTCAATATGATGCAAATGGGAGATGGTGCCGCCGCCGCTGTGTTTGGCCCACCAGATGGCACCAATGGTGCACGCTTAGAATCTATCTTTTTTGGTCATATTGGATTAGGTAAACAATCTGGTTTTAGCTTAAAAGAAGGTGGCTCTGATTACCCAGGTATCAAACCAACGCGAACAAGCGCTACTTTTGAACATGATTTTGATCAAGTAAAAGAAAATGGCTTTGCTTTATTTCAAGCAGGGTTAAACGCAGTTAAAAGTGCGGGCGTTGATCTAGATAAAATTAAAAAAATTATCCCCCACCAAGCAAACGGCCATATTGGCGACTGGCTTGCGCAAGCGCTAAGTCTACCCTCTACCCTATTTTTTGGTAATGCTAGCCGTGTTGGTAATCTAGGCAGCGCTTCTATTTGGGTTGCATTACACGAAATACGCAACAACGGAACACTTAACCCAGGTGACCGTGTGCTGGTGCTAGGTGCAGAAGCAACCAAATATCTTTATGGTGGCTTTGTTTACGTTCATGGTCAATAAGCATACTGTTATTTCACTGCAAAATATCCATAAAGACTATGCATCGGTTAAAGTGCTTAATGGATTAAGCCTCAGTGTTTGTCGTGGAGAGATTTATGGCTTACTTGGTTCTAATGGCGCGGGGAAAACAACCGCTTTGCGTATTATATGTGGCTTAGTTAATGCCGATAAAGGCGAAGGCTACTGCCTTGACACGCCCTTAGGAAAGGTGCCGCAAGGCATTGGTTATATGCCCCCAACGAGGTGGTTTATATGATGATTTAAGTATAGAAGATAATTTGCTTTTTTTTGCTAGAGCAAATCATCTTAAACAACCTAAACAACAAGTGATTAAGGCCATGCATCAGCATGGCTTAACCGAACGAGCGTATCAACTTGTCATGAACTTATCAGGTGGCTGGCGTCAAAAAGTGGCACTTGCCGTCGCACTATTACACTCGCCTAAGCTGCTGTTACTTGACGAGCCTACCGCAGGCTTAGACTCCGAAGCTAGGGAGTCTCTATGGCTAAACTTACGCCAGCTATCACTGAATAATATAACCATCATCGTCACCACGCACTATGCCGATGAGGCCGAACGTTGTGATCGTATTAGTTATATTCAGCAAGGCAAGCTACGCATTGAAGGGCCGCCTAATCAAATTGCCAGCGATCTTGACATTAAGGTACAACGCGTCATATTTAATCAGCCTCGAACATTACCAGAACAGTTTGAAGCAGAACACTTCAAGGACCATCAAATCATTGCGATACCTGAGGCAGTTGGTTGGCGTATTTTAACTGCCAGTTTAAACCAAACCTCCACAGAACTTAACCATTGGTATCAAGAAAACCAAGCAACTGTTACTTTAGAGAACCCTCGTCTATCAGATGCATTGGTTTGGCTGTCAAAAGAAAAAATAGTCTAATGCAACGCTTGCTACTCAGTGTATACGCAATCGCAATTAAAGAAATCCATCACATATTGCGTGATCGTCTCATGCTTGGGCTGCTCATTAGTGTCCCTTTAGTGCAGATTTTACTATTCGGTTTTGCAATTGATTTGCACCCTAAAGCATTGCCTACTGCAGTAGTTGCTTATGAGAACAACGCTTTTGTAGATCGCGCTGTGAATGAATTAGAAGCCATCGGCTATTTTAAAGTTGTCGCAAAAACCAATCAGCTATTGGAAGCCGAACGTTGGTTGGCCGCCAGCAAAATACAGTTCATCCTGAAATTACCAAAACACTTAGCGCAAAAAATACTGCGTGAAGAGCCAATAAATATCCAACTAATATCTGACGCGACTGACCCTGTTGCATCGATCGTAGCGACGCAAGCCGCAAAATTTCGATATAGTGAAATTGATAGTGAAGTTAATCGTAATAACCAACCTACATCCATCCAACTGTCTGTAGAAAATCGATTTAATCCAGATGGCGACTCACAGTTATTTGTGATCCCAGGCGTCTTAGGGGTTGTGCTTACCCTTTCGTTAGTGCTGCTTGGCGCATTGTCTATTGTTCGAGAACGTGAGCAAGGTAGTATAGAAACACTTGCTTTACTCCCTATTTCAAAATCGGCATTACTGATTGGGAAAGTCTTGCCCTACTTTGTCTTAGGTGTTATTTTATTCTTGCTATTACTCAATATATGCTTATTGATGACGGGACTCTCATGGGTCTTAATATCACCGGTTTTAGTCATTGGTGCTTTATTTTTCATCATAGCGAACTTAGCAATCGGTCTTGCTATTTCTTTATTAGCGCGCAATCAGATGCAAGCCATGCAGCTCAGTATATTTTTCTACTTACCTTCCATGCTTTTATCAGGATTTATGTTTCCTTTTCATGGCATGCCTGCTTGGGCAAAAGTCATTGGCGAATGTTTACCACTCACACATTTTTTACGCATTGTACGCGGCACCTTACTTAAAGGGCTGGACGGCATAGATGCGTGGTTAGTCATGTCACCAATGATTGCTTTTGCTATTCTTTATAGCCTACTAGCCTTGCTTCTTAGTAAGAAATTTTTAAAATAATATCTTTATTTTTGATCTCACCTCATGCAAGCAGCAACATTTAAGCGAGGAGAATACATTTTTGTAAAACCAAGTTTTACAAATCTACACCTTTAAAAAAGTCATTTTCCCTGCTTTGTAATCAACATGCACAGTATCTTTCGCCACAAAATTACCAGCTAAAATTTCACGCGCTAGCGGGTTCTCCAACTCACTTTGTATCGCACGTTTTAGTGGTCTTGCGCCATAGACAGGATCAAAGCCAGCACTCGAAATTTCTGCAATCGCCGTGTTGGAAACTGTCAATTGCAACTCCATCACATTCAAACGCTTAGCTAAATATTGCAATTGAATATTCGCAATCGTTTTAACATGATCTTCACCTAATGAATGAAAAACGATCACTTCATCAATCCGATTGACAAATTCCGGTCTGAAATGACTTTTCACCTCACCCATGACCGCCAGTTTAACCACCTGATAATCTTGATCAGACATGCTTTGGATCATCTGACTACCCAGATTGCTGGTCATAATAATCACCGTATTTTTAAAATCTACTGTGCGACCTTGCCCGTCTGTTAGGCGACCATCATCGAGCACCTGTAACAACACGTTAAATACATCGGGATGTGCTTTTTCTACTTCGTCTAGCAAAATGACACTATAGGGTTTTCGTCGCACCGCTTCTGTCAGCGTGCCGCCCTCTTCATAACCCACATAACCTGGCGGCGCACCAATCATACGTGCCACAGAATGTTTTTCCATAAACTCACTCATATCGACACGGATGAGATGATTTTCAGAATCAAACAAAAATCCTGCTAGCGCTTTGCAAAGCTCAGTTTTACCGACGCCTGTTGGCCCTAAGAATAAAAAACTTCCATAAGGTCGACTAGGATCACCCAAGCCGGAACGAGAACGACGAATCGCATCACTCACCAAACGGACGGCTTCATCCTGCCCAACGACGCGTTCATGCAATTTGGATTCCATCGTAAGTAATTTCTCACGCTCGCCTGTTAGCATTTTACTCACAGGGATACCCGTTGCGCGGCTGACCACTTCAGCTATTTCATCTGAGCCAACTTCTGTACGTAACATCTTATGCTTCACTTCCCCTTGTGCAGACTCCGTTGTTGCCGCTTGCTTAAGCTGCACTTCTAGTTCGGGCAACTTGCCATACTGCAATTCAGATACTTTTTGCCACTCACCTTTACGCGTCGCTTCTTCAATCTCAAACTTTATTTTTTCAACCGCCTCTTTGATATGTGCAGAGCCTTGTACTTGCGCTTTTTCTGCTTTCCAAATTTCTTCTAAATCAGCAAATTCTTTACCAAGTTTTTCAATCTCTTCTTCAATCAGCTTAAAGCGCTTTTTGCTGCCTTCGTCTTTTTCACGCCGCACAGCTTCTCGCTCAATTTTGAGTTGAATTAAACGCCGTTCTAGCTTATCCATGACTTCTGGTTTGCTATCGATTTCTATTTTGATACGGCTAGCCGCTTCATCAATTAAATCAATCGCTTTATCTGGTAAAAATCGATCTGTAATATAACGATGTGACAATTCAGCCGCTGCAATAATTGCCGGGTCAGTAATTTCAACGCCATGGTGTAACTCGTACTTTTCTTGTAAGCCACGCAAAATAGCAATCGTCGCCTCAACTGTAGGCTCATCAACCAATACTTTTTGGAACCTACGGGCTAATGCAGCGTCTTTTTCGACATATTTGCGATATTCATCTAAGGTTGTCGCACCGACACAATGTAGCTCACCTCGCGCTAAGGCAGGTTTAAGCATATTGCCAGCATCTATCGCGCCTTCTGCTTTACCAGCGCCGACCATCGTGTGAATTTCATCGATAAAAACAATGTTTTGGCCTTCGTCTTGAGAGAGTTCTTTTAGTACTGCTTTTAAGCGCTCTTCAAATTCACCACGATACTTTGCACCAGCTAATAGCGATGCCATATCGAGTGATAATACTCTTTTACCTTTAAGTGAATCAGGCACTTCTTCATTCACAATACGCTGTGCCAAGCCTTCTACAATTGCCGTTTTACCCACGCCAGGTTCACCTATCAGTACCGGGTTATTTTTAGTGCGGCGTTGCAAAACTTGAATCGCACGCCGAATTTCATCGTCACGGCCAATCACAGGGTCTAATTTACCCATGCGTGCACGTTCTGTTAAATCTAAGGTGTATTTTTTTAGTGCTTCTCGATTGGCTTCACCTTCTTGCGAATCTACATTCTCTCCGCCACGCACCTGCGTAATTGCCTCATTTAATGCCGCTTTTGCTAAGCCATTGGCTTTAAGAAGCTTGCCTGCAGTGCCTTTATCCTCAGCAAGTGCTAACAAAAATAATTCACTCGCAATATAACTATCGTTTCGTTGTTGCGCCAGCTTATCTGTGAGATTTAGCAATTTATTTAGATCACGCGATATTGCAACTTCGCCATCATTCGCTGCCTCTTTAGGCAGACTTTCTATCGCTGTTTTTAGCGTTGATTGTAATGCCGCAAGCTTGACATCTGCATGTGCAAGTAGAGAAGCTGTACCGCCGTCTTCTTGATTGAGTAATGCTGATAATAAATGCACAGCGGCTATACTTGGATTATCGTTACCCAGTGCAATACTTTGCGCCTCAGCCAGCGCTTGTTGAAATTTGGTTGTTAATTTATCGAAACGCATCAAAACCTCTATTAAAACCTTAAGTATCTCTACTTAAATGGGGCTGTTTGCTAAAAAATCAATTCTTAGAAACTAACGCTTGTTGTAACACTTACTACTTATGCTAGGTTGTGGCCAGTTGCGGCCGTCATCATCGGATTGCATATGATACGCCTCTCCTTGCGCTGCTTTCCAATGTACAACAAGCGAATCTGCATCTTGCGTAAATCGTAGTTCAACAATGTCTTCAGATGCAATTTTTTTAGGGACACTAGACACCCAAGCTTCACTATCCATGCGCGCGATGTACAACTTTTTTTCATCTGCCCAAGCCAAATGCCAACCCCAGCCAACACCCTCAGTAATAGCCAGTGCTTGATATGGGCAAGGCCCAGTTTTAGCATTAGAAAATGTAACGCGTGTAACCGTGGTATTTGTTGAATTAGTCAATACTAAATCACGCGTACCATCTTCAAATAAATGTTGCCAAAAATAAATCGATTCATCATTGTTCATTTCAAAGCTAGCGTTGGCACAAGCTTGTATTTCGACACTACTTGTTCCAGTTATATTCTCAGCGGCACTCAGCTTGGTGCTGTTAAAACTAAATGCAACAACGACGATCAAGCACAATAAGCGATTATATTTAAAGCGATACATATGAATATTATAGCAACACGATTTGCTTATTTATAGGTAAAATCACAGCGCCCCTTCAAAATAATTAGTGAGGAAAGTAATGGCAGCAGGCAGCTTATTAGCGTTATTAGATGATATTACAACAATACTAGATGACGTAGCGGTGATGACCAAAGTTGCCGCAAAGAAAACAGCCGGTGTATTGGGTGACGACCTTGCCTTAAATGCGCAACAAGTTTCGGGTGTTGCGGCTGAACGTGAATTACCAGTAGTCTGGGCTGTCGCCAAGGGTTCATTTATTAACAAACTTATTTTAGTGCCCGCGGCCCTCGCGATTAGTTATTTTATGCCCTGGTTAATTACGCCACTATTAATGCTTGGTGGCGCATATTTATGCTTTGAAGGTTTTGAAAAAGTCGCACACAAGTTTTTACATAGTGAAGCAGCAACAGCAGCACATGCTGAAAACTTAAAACAAGCCGTTGCGGATAGTAGCGCTGACTTAGTCGCACTAGAGAAAGATAAAATTAAAGGCGCTATTCGTACAGACTTTATTTTATCTGCTGAAATTATCGTGATTGCACTCGGCACTGTCACTGCTGCTGCATTTTCTAAACAAGTCGCAGTCGTGTCGGTGATTGCTGTTACGATGACAGCTGGTGTTTATTGCTTGGTAGCCGGCATTGTTAAATTAGATGACCTAGGTTTACATTTAATGTTAAAAAAAGGCACTAGCTTCTTTCGTCAATTACAACGTAACATAGGCCAAAAGTTATTGGCTTTTGCCCCATACTTAATGAGAACATTAACTGTTGTTGGTACGGCCGCTATGTTTTTAGTAGGCGGTAGCATTATTGGTCATGGCATTCCAGCGCTACATCACTTTAGCCAGTATCTTATTGCAGTTTCGGAGAATATACCGACAATAGGTGGCATGTTAGCAGCAATATCACCACTTTTAGTGGATGCGGCTATCGGACTAATTGTTGGTGCGATCTGTGTTGCAATCTATACGCTCGTTACGAAAACATTGATAAGTAATAAACGTGAACACGCTTAACGAGATAAATGTTTAAATTTCATCATCGTCAGAAAAGCGCTGCTCTTCAAATGGGAAGGCATCATTATGGTAGCCGCGATCTTCCCAAAAGCCTCTTCGATCAAACGCATGTAGCTCAATGGCTTTTAACCATTTAGCACCTTTCCAAGCATATCTTTTTGGCACTACCATGCGCACAGGGGCGCCGTGCTCTCTTGTTAATGGTTCACCCAGCACGCTATGTGCAATGAGCACATCATCATCTAATAGAGCTGCTAACGGTAAGTTCGTCGTGTATCCATCGTGGCCATGCATGGTGACATATTTTGCATTGCTCATCGGTGAAACTAAATCAAGCAGATCTCGTACACGTACACCTTGCCAGTCCATATCAAGCTGGCTCCACCGCGTAACACAATGAAAGTCAGACACCTCGGTTACCTGCTCCAATGCTTGAAAAGCATCCCAGTTTAGTATTAGCTCTTTTTCAACCAAACCATAAACCTTTAACTGCCAATTCTCTGTCGCAACTTCAGGCTTAATCCCTATATCCAATACAGGAAAGTTTTTGACCTCAGTCTGCCCAGCAGGAATACGTTCGTTAGCACTTACCTTGCCCGGTGCATTACCTCTTTTTGCAACAGCAATTTTTCCTGCAATCAGTTTTTTCCAGTCTGTCATCCGGTTAACCTTTAATTAATTGCCTGTCATTAACACTTTATAACTTAGGTCTGCGGCTGTTTAAAGCTATCTAATAACAGCAACCCAACCCCACCGACAATAGCGCTGTCAGCCACATTAAATGCTGGCCAATATAGATCATTAATATGAAAAGATAAGAAGTCGACAACATAGCCCAAGGTCACTCTGTCGTATAAATTACCAATTGCCCCGCCTAATACCAATGCCAAACCAAAACTAAAAAGTGTTTGCGCGTAGTGTTTTCTAAGTAAATGGATAATAAAGATGCTCGCCGCCGCCGCAACGACTGTAAAAAACCATTTTTGCCAACCACCAGCATCTGCCAAAAAACTAAAGGCAGCCCCTTCGTTATGATGCCGCACTAAATCAAAAAAGGTCGTCATGGTTAACTTGTCACCATGATTAAATGCCTGCTGTACCAAATGCTTGGTGTACAAATCTAGCACGATCACAATCGCGCTCATACTAAACCAGCCGATTAACCTTTTAGGCATATTGACGTGACTCACCTTTATCAAACAAATTACTCACGCAACGCCCGCATATCGTTGTATGTTCTGCATGCTTACCGACGTCTTCGCGATAATGCCAGCAACGACTACATTTTTCATGCTGACTAGGGAACACTGAAATTTTTTGTTCAGCTTCACTCGCCACTTTATACACTTTTGCTTCAGAGGTTAACGTCACAAATCGCAAGTCATCGCCTAAGCTATTGAGTGCATCAAAAGCCACTGCTGGCACATGAAAATCCAAATGAGCTTGCAATGATGAACCTACTTGACCATCACCACGTAACACTTCAATTTCTTTTGCCGCTTCTGCTCTCACAGCCCTTATGGTTTCCCATTTTGCTTTTAAGCTTGTTTCATAATCAGCATATTGCACTGGGGTAATCACGTCATCTGCATCAGACCAATCATGTAGCAATACAAAGTCTTCTGTTTCAGGATAAAGCGTTTGCCAAATTTCCTCAGCGGTATAGCTGAGTACTGGCGCCATCAAACCTGCCAACACTTGCGTAATTTTCAACAATACCGTTTGCGCTGCACGCCTATCATGCGAGTCTTCTGCATTGGTATACATGCGGTCTTTTAGAATGTCTAAGTAAAATGCGCCTAAATCTTCTGCGCAGAAATGCTGTAGCGCCTGACCGACCCTATGCAACTCATATGAATCATATGCATCATGACAAGTCTCTGATAAATCATGCAGCACACCTAAAGCATAACGATCAATCTCTAATAAATCAGCATATGCTACAGCTTGTGTTGCCGTATCAAAATCTGCAACATTAGCCAGTAAAAAGCGTAAAGTATTACGGATTTTACGATAGCTATCTGCAACCCGTTTTAAAATCTCATCTGAAATCGTCAACTCACCAGAGTAATCGGTGCTAGCTACCCATAAACGTAAAATATCTGCGCCATAGGTATCCATTACCTTTTGCGGCGCAACCACATTACCCTTCGACTTACTCATCTTGTGGCCCTTGCCATCTACGACAAAGCCATGTGTTAACAGCGCTTTGTATGGCGCACGACCATCAATGGCACAGCCCGTGAGCAAACTAGATTGGAACCAGCCACGATGCTGGTCTGACCCTTCAAGATATAAATCTGCAGGATATTGCAAATCGTCACGTCGCTTCAATACAGAGGCGTGTGTCGTGCCAGAGTCAAACCACACATCTAATGTATCGGTTACTTTTTTGTATTGATCGACATTGTCTGGTGCATGCTGATTCAAAAATGCAGCGCCATCGAGTGAGAACCAAGCTTCTACCCCTGCTTGTTCTACCAGCAAACAGGCTTTTTCTAGCAGTTGTGATGTTTGTGGGTGTAGTTCGCCTGTTTCTTTATGCACAAACAAAGGCATCGGCACACCCCAGTTACGCTGCCGTGACACACACCAGTCTGGTCGCGTTTGAATCATGCCTTCTAACCGCGCCTTACCCCAATCTGGGAAAAAATCTGTTTTATCTACCGCCTTACTGGCGTGATCACGCAATGCGGTACCGTTCGCATCTTGCGCATTCATACCGACAAACCACTGATGTGTTGCTAACTGCATCAGCGGTGTTTTATGGCGCCAGCAATGAGGAAAGCTATGGTTCAAACGTGCGCTCGCTAATAAAGCGCCGCTTTCTTTCATGTGCTGCAAAATAACCTTATTCGCTTCTTTACGATTCAAGCCACGAATCGCTTCAAACGCAACAAGCTCACTTTCAAAGAAGTGGCCATTAGCACTCATTAACACGCGTGGCTTTTCATCCGGAAAGTTCGCTCGCATGATGAGCCAATCGTCATTACCATGCGCCGCTGCGGTATGCACTAAGCCAGTACCCGCCTCCGTTGTGACATGCTCACCACAAATGACTGGCACTTGCCGATGTTCAAATGGGTGATGCAATGACAACCCTTGTAATACCTCGCCTTTGCAAGACGCTAGCACATTTGTGCTTTCTTCTTCGTAGCGCGCCAATGTCGCAGCTGCCAAATCATGCGCTAATACTAATAGACCTTTACTCGTCTGAATTAAATCATAATCAAATTCCGGGTGCACACTGACTGCTTGATTAGCGGGCAATGTCCATGGTGTCGTTGTCCAAATGACAGCAAGTGCGTCAGCTGTTACCTCAATACCAAACGCTTTGCTTAACGCAACGTTGTTGGTAAATTTAAACCCGACATCAATCGCTGGTGAATTCACATCCTCATACTCAACCTCTGCCTCTGCTAGCGCAGAACCACAATCCACACACCAATGCACGGGCTTACTGCCTTGATACAAGTAACCGTTTTCATGAATACGGCCCAAAGCACGCATAATATCGGCTTCGGTTTTATAATCCATCGTTAAATATGGTTTATCCCATTCGCCTAATATACCTAAACGAATAAAATCTTTTTTCTGTTTTTCCACCTGCTCTGCGGCGTAAGCGCGACAAAGCGCTCTAAATTTTGCAGGGTCAATATTTTTACCGTGCGCTTTTTCTACCATTAGTTCTATCGGCAAACCATGACAATCCCAACCTGGTATATAAGGTGCATCAAAACCAGCCATGGTTTTAGATTTAACAATAATATCTTTTAATATCTTATTGACCGCGTGACCAATATGAATATCACCATTGGCATAGGGAGGGCCATCATGCAAAATAAACGGCTTGGCACCTTTACGTGCAGTGCGAATTTTTTGGTAGCGTTTTTTATCTTGCCAATCTTTCAACCAATTAGGTTCGCGTTTAGATAAATTACCGCGCATTGGAAAAGGCGTATCTGGCAAGTTGAGTTTATATTTTTCGTTGTTACTATCGGTCATACCTAATGTTTCAATCCATAATTACTGATATGTTTCAAAAAAACCTTTTGCGCTTTGTACATCTTGAGCAATTTGCGCTTTCAGTGCGTCTAAACTTTCAAACTTTATTTCGTCACGAACTTTATGATAAAACTGCACATGCACATGCTGATCATACAAGTCACCATCAAAATCAAACACATACACTTCAAGCATTAATTTTGGAATGCCCGCAATCGTTGGCCGCACACCTAAATTCGCAACACCTTTTAGGCCGTCCAATTTTACCGCATAAACACCTGTTAAGGCAGGCCGTTCATGCCGCATATGCACATTAGCTGTAGGATAACCCAATTGCCTACCACGCTTTGCGCCATGCACGACTTTACCGCTAATACTGTAAGGACGACCTAAAAGCGTGAAGGCTTTTTCCAAATCACCATCATTAAGCGCATTTCTAACTAAGGTGCTAGAGACGCGAGCTGCATTTATAGCAACTTGCGGAAAATGAATTAAATCAAAACCTGCTTGTACAAAGTACTGCACGCTACCTTTGCGCTTAGCACCAAACCTAAAATCCTCCCCGACAAGAATCGTATTAGCATTCAATGATTCACGCAAAATGCGCTGCATAAAATCTTGTGCCGCCATGGCTGAGAAAGCATGATTGAAGCGGAAAATAAAGACATCCTCTACACCAGCGTCAGTAAAGTATTCTAACTTTTCGCGTAAAGAAGATAACCGTGCTGGTGCATTTTGTGGTGTAAAGAATTCACGCGGATGTGGCTCAAACGTCATCACAGCAGGGCGCAATTTTTTGTGCTTCGCAGTTGCAATCAGCTTAGTTAATAATGCTTGATGACCCAGATGCAAACCATCAAAGTTACCAATCGCCAAGGCGAGTGGTGTATGTGATGCCGTTGGGAAATGTCGGAAAATTTGCATATCAAGACTATTTAATTAAATTGAACGATTAGACTGAAGCACGGCGCATATAGTCTTTAACGCGCAAGCCCATCAACCACAGCATAGAGAAGTAAACACCTGTACCAAGCAACACAAGCCCAAGTAAACGCCATAATTTTGTCAGTAGCGCATAATCAAACCATAATGCATCAGCGCCTGCGGCATAATAAAGCACAACTGCCATGACAGCGACAGCAAGTACTAACTTACTGATATAGATAAACCAGCCCGTTTGCGGTTTGTAAATATCGCCTTTGCGTAAATAATAATACAGTGCCGCTGCATTGATACAAGCCCCCAAGCCAACGGCCAATGCCAAGCCTGCGTGCTTAAAGTCTAATACAAACACAAAAAATAAACTCATTAATTGGGTAACGATTAAGGTAAAGACAGCGATTTTAACAGGGGTTTTAATGTTTTGACGTGAATAAAAAGCGGGCGCAAGTACTTTGACCAAAACAATGCCAAGCAAGCCAACACTGTAAGCAACCAAAGCCATTTTAGTCATTTGTACATCATGCGCAGTAAATGCACCATACTTAAATAAACTGGCAATTAATGGCACAGCTAATACCGCCAAAGCTGCTGCCGCTGGCATGGCCAGCATAAACGTTAAGCGTAAGCCCCAGTCTAACAACTGTGAGTATTCACTATCGGCTTTATCAGCCACACTTTTAGCAAGGCTAGGCAAGAGTATCGTCCCTAGTGCCGCGCCTAACAAGCCGACAGGGAACTCCATCAATCGATCGGCATAATAAAGCCAAGATACGCTGCCTGTGATTAATAGCGAAGCAATGATCGTGTTAATCAATAATGATATTTGTGCGACTGAGACGCCAAAAATTGCAGGGCCCATCAATTTGAGTATGCGCCAAACCCCTTTATCGTGCAGGTTTAACTTAAAGCGCGGCATTAAACCGAGTTTATATAAATAAGGTAGTTGAAATAAAAGTTGCAAAATACCGCCCACAAAAACCGCCCATGCCAACACGACAATTGAATGGTCGAAATATGGCGCCACCAATAAGATAGCAACAATGAATGATAAATTAAGCCAAACAGGGGTAAATGCAGGCACAGAAAAATTGCCATAGGTATTAAGCACACCACCAGCCAATGAAACCAAGGAGATAAAGAAAATATAAGGGAAAGTGATCCGTAACAAATCGACTGTTAAATCAAATTTGGTGGCATCTGCTGCAAAACCTGGTGCGCTTATTTGCACAATCCAAGGTGCGGCCAGCATCCCTAAAATGGTGATGATCACCAAAAATAAACCAAGCAACGTCGCTACATGATTAATAAGCGCATGTGTTTCGCCCTGTGAGCGTTGTTTTTTGTATTCAGCTAAAATGGGGACGAAAGCTTGGCTAAATGCACCTTCAGCTGAAATACGCCTCAACATATTAGGAATTTTAAATGCCACAAAGAATGCATCTGTTAATAAACCAGCACCAAAAAACCGAGCAATTAGCGTGTCTCGCACAAAACCAAGTATGCGAGAACTAAAGGTCAAACCACCAACAGTGGCTAAGGTTTTAAGCAAGTTCATGGACGGTGTAAGCTGGTTATAAAATTCTATGTGATTCTAGCATGCCCGGAAGACAATACTTTGTTATGTAGTAATTGACTTTATTGCTTGCAAAAAGTAATAAAAAACACTAACATGCACGGTTTCGTATTTAACGACAAGCAATAGGACAAAGCACACATGGCCAATACCGCACAAGCGCGCAAACGCGCGCGCCAATCAGTTAAAGTAAACGCACATAACGCTGGATTACGCTCTACTTTACGCACTGCTATTAAAAAAATAATTAAAGGCATTGAGTCTGGCGACAAAGCCGCTGCTACAGCCGCTTATTTGGAAAATGTCAGTATCATCGACCGCATAGCGGATAAAAAGATTATCCATAAAAATAAAGCGGCCCGTCATAAGAGTCGTTTAAGTGCTACGATTAAAGCGATGAGTGGTACTGCACCTAAAGCAGTCGCTAAAAAAGCGCCCGCTAAAGCTGCTGCTGAAAAACCAGCAGCCAAACCTAAGGCAGCTACTAAAAAGGCACCGGCCAAAGCAGATAAATAGAAGCTATTAAATAAGCTACGCTTTTACTTGCACAAAAAAGCCGAGCATTGCTCGGCTTTTTTATTATCCAGACTTGGTTTATTACCCAGACTTACGCAAAAAAATACCCACTGACTTTACAAGCCAATATTCAACTCTCCGCGAGCAATTAACGCTGTATTAAGTGCAGATTCTTGCGTTTTATCGAGCACTGTAAAGTGACCCATTTTTCTACCTTTACGCGGCTGCAATTTATGATATAAATGTAGCTTTAAGTTTGCATGCGACAGCATTTTTTGCCAAGCTGGCTCATCACCATTACCCCAACTATCACCCAATATATTGACCATCACTGCACTGCTATGCAACGTTGTGTCACCTAACGGCAACCCTACCAAGGTGCGCACCTGTTGCTCAAACTGGTTAGCAACACAAGCATCGATCGTGTAATGCCCTGAGTTATGTGGTCGCGGTGCAATTTCATTAACAAGTAGCTGTTTACCAACCAAAAAGAATTCGACCGCTAACACACCAACATAATCCAGCTTATTGGCTATTTTTTTCGCGGCGGCTTGTGCATTCGCTTTCACAATTTCACTACTCCTAGCAGGTGCAATACTAACATCGAGTATGCCATTAAGATGGCTATTCTCTACTGTAGGAAAACAAGCCACCTTCCCAGCTGCATCACGTGCTAACACAACCGACAACTCTAAATCTAATGGCATCATTTGTTCTAGCACGCAAACTTCTTGCTTAAATAGCTTAAACGCTACTAAAGCCTCTGTTCTATTTTTAACATGCGCCTGTCCTTTACCATCGTAACCAAATCGTGCCACCTTCAAAATAGCCGGGTAAATTTCACTAGCGTCTTTTGGTAAATCTTGTTCATTCCCAACTTCAACGAAGGGTGCTACTGGCAAGCCAGCCTCTTTAATAAAGTCTTTTTCTACCACACGGTCTTGTGCAATTGACACGCTGGAAGCTGAGGGCCTTACAACTGCAGCTTCTGCTAAGCTTTTTAGCGTATCAGCTGGTACATTTTCAAATTCTGTCGTAATGGCTGCACAGGTCTTTGCCATTTCAGCAAGCGCGTTAGCATCGTCATAATCAGCACATAAATGCACATCAGCAATTTTCCCTGCAGGACTGTCTTTACTTGGGTCTAACACGGTCACTTGATAACCTAGTTCGTGAGCAGCCATCACAAAAAAACGACCTAACTGGCCGCCACCAAGCATACCTAGCATTGCTGGTGCAGTAATCACATCTGACGTCATGGCTTCTCGTTCAACTCCATTGCTTGTACTTTTTCGATTTGTTTTTTTCGAAATTCATTTAATTTGTCGGCTAAAGTTGGATCTTGGTTTGCTAAAACTGAAACCGCAAATAAACCTGCATTTACAGCGCCAGCATCACCTATCGCAAACGTTGCAACAGGAACGCCTTTAGGCATTTGTACAATCGATAACAATGAGTCTTGTCCTTGTAAATGCTTGGTTGTGACTGGCACACCTAATACAGGCAATATGGTTTTTGCTGCGATCATGCCTGGCAAGTGTGCTGCGCCACCTGCACCTGCAATAATCACTTGATATCCAGCACTCACGGCATGCTCTGCAAACGCGATCATCTTATCAGGGGTGCGATGTGCAGAGACAACTTCAGCTTCATATGGCACATCAAAATCAGCCAATATTTGCGCCGTATGTTTCATCGTCGGCCAATCACTTTCAGAGCCCATCACAATGGCTACTAATGGTTTTTTTTTCATACTCTTCCTATAGTTAAGATCTTAATTGCACCTTACTCAAACACCTTTAAATCAAAATGAGATTGTCACGATGAATCAACTCAGGCTCTTCAACATAACCTAATATTTTCTCAATTTCATGGCTCGCTTTTGTTTTAATACGTTGCACTTCATGCGAACTATAATTCACAATGCCCCGTGCGACCTCATGACCTTCAGCATCAATGCAAGCAACCACATCACCTCGATCAAAATTGCCTAGGGCATCAGTAACGCCAATGGGCAATAAACTCTTGCCTGCTGTCTGCAATACTTTTACCGCCCCAGCATCTAGTACCAATTTACCCTCAGTACGCAAATGATCGGCTAACCATTGTTTTTTAGCCAATGTTTTTATTTTTGTTGCTTTCAAGTGTGTGCCAATCGCTTCGCCATCACTCAAGCGTAATAACACGTCTTGCGCCAAACCTGATGCAATGATCGTATGCGCGCCACTTTTTGCCGCGCGCTTTGCTGCCAACACCTTAGTCAACATACCGCCAGTACCAACACTACTACCTTTGCTGGTTGCCATTTTTTCTAGCGCCTCATTACCTGCAGTATCAAAATCGATTAATTTGGCAGTAGTATCTTGACGTGGATCGCCAGAAAACAAACCTTGCTGGTCCGTCAGCAAAACTAGTGCGTCGACTTCCATCAAGTTTGCTACTAAAGCTGCCAAAGTATCATTATCACCAAACCGAATCTCATCAGTCACCACTGTGTCATTTTCATTAATGATGGGAATGACATTTAAATCGAGTAATGTTTTCAGTGTAGTGCGTGCATTTAAGTAGCGCTTACGATCGACCAAATCGCTATGCGTTAGCAACACCTGCGCCGTATGTAAGCCATGTTGGCTAAAACAACTCTCATAGGTTTGCACTAAACCCATTTGACCCACTGCAGCAGCCGCTTGTAGTTCATGTACTTCTACAGGCCTTTTCTTCCAGTTTAATCGTTGCATTCCTTCAGCCACAGCACCACTCGAAACCAAAATAATTTGTTTACCTTGTTTGACTAAAATACTAATCTGAGCAGCCCATGCTGCAATTGCGGCAAGATCAAGACCCTTACCATCTTTCGTGACTAGACTAGAACCAACTTTTACGACAAAAGTTTTACTATTATGTAGTAGTGACTTGCTCATGATTTAATTCTGCTTGTTCACTTTCTAATGCTTCTTCTAACTGCTTCATCGTATCCATATGGTCCATAATGGCATAAGTAAGCGCTTTACAGCCAGTTCCATTAATCGCAGAAACACTAAATACACGGCCTTCCCAGCCGTATGCTTTTACAAAGTCCTCAATGACTGTGTTTGCATCTTCTACCATATCAATTTTATTGAGTACTAGCCAGCGCGGCTTGTTATGCAAGGCCTCATCGTGTTTTTTAAGTTCAGCCACTATCGCCTTAGCTTCAGCGACAGGATCAACCATCTCATCAAATGGTGCGATATCAACCAAATGCAGTAGTAGAGACGTTCTTGCTAAATGTTTTAAGAAGCGTACACCAAGGCCTGCACCATCTGCCGCACCTTCAATTAGGCCTGGTACATCTGCAATCACAAAGCTACGGTTAGCATCCACACGCACCACACCTAAATTAGGATGAAGCGTTGTAAATGGGTAATCAGCGACTTTAGGTTTAGCGGCAGAAACTGAGCGAATAAACGTAGATTTACCGGCATTAGGCATCCCTAGCAAGCCAACATCTGCCAATACTTTCAACTCTAAATAGAGCTCGAATGATTCACCCTCTTGCCCTTTTGTACATTTGCGCGGCGCACGGTTCACACTCGATTTAAAGTGCACATTACCTAAACCATTATGACCGCCTTTTGCTAACAACACTTTCTGACCATCTTGAGCTAAATCAACAATGGTTTGACCCGTCGCTTTATCAGAAAACACAGTCCCCACTGGCACACGCAAAATTTTATCTTCGCCTTTTGCCCCATAGCATTCTGCTTTACGACCATTTTCACCACGCTGCGCACGAAGTGATCTTGTATAGCGAAAATCAATTAAAGTATTAACGTTACGGTCAGCAATCGCATACACAGACCCTCCTTTACCGCCATCACCACCACTAGGGCCGCCCATTGGCTCATATTTCTCGCGGCGGAAGGTAGCGATGCCATTGCCGCCATCGCCTGCAAAAACTTTAATTGTCGCTTCGTCTATGAACTTCATTTGTCTATTAAGTAACGCAGCTAGTGAGCTACGTATCTATTGCCTTTTTAAAAACACATTAAGCGCTTGAAACAAAAAAGCCCCACCTACAGGCAGGGCTTTCTATTTAAGCACAATTCTTAAACTGAGACTACGTTTACCATTTGGCGTTTTAAAGCGCCTTTTGTGCTAAAGGTCACCGTACCATTCACTTTTGAAAAAAGCGTATGGTCTTTACCCATGCCTACGTTTTCACCTGCGTGCATTTTTGTACCCCGCTGACGAACAATAATACCGCCTGCTGGAACAAACTGATCACCAAATACTTTAACACCTAGTCGTTTGGATTGGGAGTCGCGGCCATTTCTGGTACTACCGCCTGCTTTTTTGTGTGCCATGATTTATCCTTAGCTTAACTATTCTAAAAATTTATTTTGCTTTGCCGCCATCTAGCGCGGCTTGCAATGTTTTCAATTCGTCCATTTTACCATCACGTGCTAATGCAGCCTGCTCTGGCCATGTGTCTGGTTGATGCATGGTATAACGTGAACCTGCTGCCTCTAAAATATCAGACAACTTCTTCATTTTCGCTTTCGCTAAATCTGCAAAAGTCATAATACCCTCAGCATTTAATAATTCAGCAATTTTTGGCCCAACGCCTTCAATTATTGTTAATTTATCTTTAGTTGCTGCTTTTGGTTTAGCTGTCGCTTTTGCAGTAGGCTTGGCAGCTGCTTTTGCAGCGCCTTTACCATTAAGGTCGTCAATTTGAATTTCTGTATAACTTTGACGATGGCCTTGTGTCTTACGGTAATGTTTACGCCGTTGGAATTTGAAAATTGTTACCTTGTCACCACGACCGTGTGAAACAACAGTCGCATTGACCACTGCCCCGTCAATCAATGGCGATCCAATTGTCACCGCATCCCCGTCTGCAAGCATCAAGACTTTATCAATCACAACCTTGCCTCCAACTTCGCCCGCTAACTTTTCGACTTTTAGCTTCTCACCAGCAACAACTCTGTATTGCTTACCACCTGTTTTAATAACTGCGTACATGATTTTTTAGCCTTGCTTCTACACGTTCAAAGGAATCGCGCATTATACTAAATTCACCAAATAAAGCAACCCCATTTATGCTGCTTACACCCTTATCGCTAAAAGCTTAAGCATCTCATGCTATATGATAAAATGCCTCTAATTCTTATGAGCTATTTCTGACTAGTAAACATCGTGATACTTAATCCCATTGAATCGCATATTGCAAAAGATATGCACGCAGTAGATACCGTCATCCGTCACTCGCTAACATCCGAGGTCGGGCTTGTTAATACCATTGCTGAGCATATTATCGGTGGTGGTGGAAAACGTCTGCGGCCTTTCCTCGTATTGCTTTCTAGCGGGCTATTTGGCCCTATTCAATCACAACAGCACCAAGTCGCTGCGATCATTGAGTTTATCCATACTGCCACATTGCTGCATGATGATGTTGTTGACGAATCTCAGTTACGGCGTGGCAAAAGCACCGCTAATCATGTATTTGGCAATGCAGCAAGCGTGTTGGTAGGAGATTTTTTATATTCGCGTTCATTTCAAATGATGGTCAAATTGCAAAATATGCGTGTCATGGAAATTTTATCGGAAACCACCAATACCATCGCTGAAGGTGAAGTTTTGCAACTGCTTAATGTTCATAATGCAGATGTAACCGAAGACGCTTTTTTAAAAGTGATCCAATATAAAACAGCCAAACTATTTGAGGTATCGGCAAGATTAGGCGCTGTACTTGGTAAAAACGCGACTAAAACAGATGAAGAGGCAATGGCGTTATACGGCAAACACTTAGGCACAGCGTTCCAATTAGCAGATGACGTATTAGACTTAACGGGCGATGCAGAAAAAATCGGCAAGAATTTAGGTGATGATATCGCTGAAGGGAAACCGACATTGCCGCTAATATATGCAATGCATCAAAGTAAACCAGCGGAAGCAGCGCTTATTCGTGACACCATACAACAAGGCAATCTAAAAGCCATCCCGGACGTAATTAGTGTTGTTAAAGCAACTGGCGCCCCTGCTTACGTACTAAATTTAGCAAAAAAAGAATCTGAAAAAGCTTGCAAGGCCATTGCCTACCTTAATGATTCAATCAATAAAACAGCATTACTTGAATTGGCTGAGTTTGCCATTAAGCGCCAATTTTAAAGCCGTCCATTTTATTGCACGCCTAATTTAAAGTAATCGGCTCGCCACTATCAGCATGGTAATAGCTCAAATGTGCACAGTTGCTCGTACCAGAAGTAAGTGTTCCGTCAAACAATGCTGCGCCATCTACGTCAACCACCGCATAGCCGTTATGGTACAAAGTCACTTCAGCCACTTTTGGGGCTGTTTTTAGTGTAACCTTTTTAGTACCTATCTCACGCATCGCGAAGCTGATGCAGCTTTCATCTTCATCTTCACTAAATACTTCCCAATCACGACCACCGGTTAGTTGCGTTAACCAACCGGGCAAGTCGACCTCAACACGACAAACAATCGGTTCATCCCATGCTGGGTGGCTAAAATCATTTAGCTCCATCAACGCTAACAATTCAGTATTAAGTGTATTTTGGTCTGTCATAGTGGCTCCTTACTATTAAAACATCTGCATGACTAATATGGTGTCTTATTGAATATATTTCAAGCATTTTTATGCCATTTTATTAATATTGCATAGATTAATTAACGATGCGATGATACCAAAGGTTTACATTCACTCAAGTAAGCAATATACAGGAAAACTATGTTCGATTTTTTAATGCCTTTATCTAACGCGCTCAGCAATGCGTCCGCTGTTTTTGTTGCAGCTTCAGTTATATTTGGCCTAATGATCGGTAGCTTTTTAAATGTAGTCATTCATAGGTTGCCCAAAATGATGGCGCGTGAGTGGCATCATAACTGCCTAGAGCTGCAAGGCAAAGAAGCACCTAAACAACCCAAATATACACTATCAACACCGCGCTCAGCCTGTCCTAAATGTGAGCATCACATTACTGCACTAGAAAACATCCCTGTGATTAGTTATCTGCTCTTAGGCGGGAAATGCAAAGGGTGCAAAACAAAAATTAGTCTACGTTACCTGCTAATAGAAGTGCTAACAGGCGCATTACTCGGTTTAGTAGCCTATCAATCTGGCTACACCTATACCACCCTTTTTGCTTGGGTATTTACAGCAGCATTAATTGCCTTAACATTTATCGATTTTGATACACAATTATTACCCGATGACATTACCTTACCTTTACTGTGGATAGGGCTGTTATTCAATCTAAATACCGGTTTCGCAGACTTAAAGTCAGCCGTTATTGGTGCCATTATTGGCTACTTAATTTTATGGTCAGTCTATTGGCTGTTTAAGATTTTTACTGGGAAAGAAGGCATGGGTTACGGTGACTTTAAACTACTCGCTGCCATTGGCGCATGGTTTGGTTGGCAGTTGATTCCTGCCGTGATTTTATTAAGTTCGGTATTAGGTGCCGTCATTGGTATCGGTTTAATCTTATTTAAAGGTCAATCTGGTGGCACTGCCATCCCGTTTGGCCCATTTTTAGCGTTGGGTGGCATTGCTGCATTGTTTTTTGGGCAACAGTTAGCCAGCTTTTATTTAATCTAGGATATTCACTTTAATGTTTACAGTCGCGCTAACTGGTGGCATTGGTTGCGGCAAATCTTTAGCCAGTGATCAATTTGCAGAACTAGGTGTACCAATTATTGACCTTGATGTCATCTCGCACCAGCTCACCGCAGCAAACCAACCACTGCTGGGTCTAATCGCAGCGACTTTCGGCAACGAGCTCATCACAGCAGAAGGCGAATTAGATCGTGCCGCAATGCGCCAAAAAGTGTTTGATAATGATACTGCACGTGTGCAACTCAACGCGATATTGCATCCGGCCATTTACGAAAAGGCCGTGATAGCACTAAAAACACGCGCCCTATCACACCCTGAAACGCACTACGCCATTTTGACTATTCCTTTACTCTATGGCAACACAGATTATTCAGCAATGATTGACCGTATTTTAGTTGTTGATTGTGATGAAAAAATACAAATCACGCGCGTAAAAAAACGTAACCATTTAAACGAGCGTGAAATCATGCAAATCATCAATGTGCAAGCCTCTCGTGAGCAGCGTTTAAGCATTGCAGACGATGTCATTGAAAATAATGGAAATGTCGAAAATTTAAATAAAAAAATAACCCAGTTGCATGAAAAATACGTTAATACTTGCATAGTTAGCAAATTAATCTCATAATCCACATTGGCTTATAACTATAAGTGGCAGATCTGTTAAGATGCCTAGCTACGAATTTCCATTTAACGAGCGCATTCGCGCACTTTTACGATTAGAAGACCTCTTCAAAAAAGTGCTGTTTCATATAGATGCGTCTACGCAAATCAACCACCAAAGTGCATTGATGTTGCTATTGCAAATGTTAGAAGTCATTGAACGTGCTGACATCAAAGTTGAAATCGTTCAAGAATTGGATAAGCAACGTTCTACGCTACAAAACCTATTAGGCAACCCTAACATATCGGAAAGCATTCTTAGAGAAACCATCATTAAACTTGAAGATTCCGCAACCTCACTACGGCAAGACACCGCAAGAACTGGGCATTATTTGCGTGAAAATGATTGGCTAATGAGCATTAAGAAGCGTTCAATACTTCCCGGTGGCGCTTGCCAGTTTGATTTGCCCTCTTATCATCACTGGCTTAGCCTTGATGAAGCACGCCGAAAAAGTGATTTTAATACATGGATAACACCGCTAATGCCAATGTATGAAGGTGTTAAAGCCATCCTACATATTTTACGTGGCAGCGGCGAGTCAATTCAATATACCGCCCCCACGGGCGTTTATCAAAAAATGTTAGCTGGCGGTAAGCCAACTCAAATGTTAAAAATTGAAGTCATTGATGATTTGCTATGCTTTCCTGAAGTGAGTGCAAATAAGTATGCAATTAGTGTACACTTTAATGACATGGATTTTGTACAAAAACCGAAGCCATGTGAGCATGAAATTAACTTTATCATGACCTTATGTAACCTGTAACCCGCTTTAGGAATAGCAAGATGTCACAACAAGCGTCCAACAAAAAGAACAGCCAAGTCTCTTGCCCACATTGCAAAACACTATCTGAGTTTAGCCCTCAAAATCTATATCGCCCGTTTTGCTCAGAGCGCTGCAAAATGATAGACCTTGGTGACTGGGCAAATGAAAACTATAGCATTCCGGACAAGGAATCCCCAAAAGTGCTAGATGACCTGAATTAAATAAATGTTTTTATCAGCGCCTATTCGCTCATATCAACACGCTATCTTAAGTTAAGATCAATTTCTTAGTTAAGATCAATTTTACGCAACATTAAACAAGAGTATTATCGCCATGAAATTACTGAAACTCATCCTCATCCTACTTTTGCTCACAGCATGTAATACCAGTACAGAAGTATCCATCTCCGATGCATGGGTGCGCGCGAATGCGCCTGGTCAGAAAATAGGAGCGGCGTATATGACGCTTAAAAGTCCGCAAGACAGCAAGATGGTATATGCCGAAGCAACTACTGCTGCCGAATCTGTTGAAATTCATAGTATGTCGATGAACAATGGCGTGATGAAAATGCGCATGCTAGACGAGCTAACACTAGAAGCCAATACGCCGCAAAAACTTACCCCGGGCGGCTTCCATTTAATGTTGTTTGGTTTAAAAGGTCCGTTAAAAGCAGGTGATGAAATTAACCTTAAATTATGCTTTAAAGATAGTAACAATAAGATTACACATCAGAATATCACCTTGCCAGTTAAAGCTGGGTGACCGCCCAAGCAGCACGCTGCATTGCAACGCCACGTGCGCCACATAATAGCGCTTGTGATAAATCCTTAAACTGCATACCGCCTAATGCATATACCGGTATTGTTAACGGCGCTACCAACACAGAAAATTGTGACCAACCTAATAGTGCAGCATTTTGATGGCTAGCCGTGGTGGCAACTGGTGAAAGTGTTACGAAATCCAGTTTTAGTTGTTGCGCATGCGCTAGTTCTTCAACATTGTGACAAGACGCAGCGACTAATAAATCTTTAGGTTTGCTGTTAAGTGCTAATAATGCACAGCTAGGCAAATGCACGCCATCCAGCCCGAGCGCTTTAGCTAGCGCTACATCTTCATTCACTAACACTTTAGCGTCAAACGGCCTTGCCAAGTCCAGCACCTCTTTAATAAGGTCAACTAAGGCCGCTTTATTCAACTGCTTCTCTCGGATTTGAATCAGTTTTAAACCCCGTTGCAATTGATATTTAAGTGCATCAAAAAAAACTGACTTGCCCATTTCTAAACCATTGCTAATGGCATAAACAGGCGGCAAGGTTAAGGCTTGCAGAATCGGAATATTAGCCGGTAACACAGGTTTGACAACAACATTAGATGGCTTTTGCCAACGCAACATTTGCCCTTCTCGTGGCATTAACTCACCTTGCCATTGCATCACAAAAAAGAAATGTAAATTCACAGTCTTAGCCACTGAGTCATGCGTGGCTGGATAATCAAAACGCCTTTGCAGCCACGGTTGAATTTGCGTAGGCGTAATGTTCAGCTCTTCTTGTAATTCCCGTATCAGCGCTTGTTCAGGGGCTTCACCTTGCTCAATTTTCCCACCTGGGAACTCCCACCAGCCAGCCCAAGGTTTGCCTTGTGGTCGACTTGCTAATAAAAACTCACCATGCTCTTTTTGCAAGATAGCAACTGCAACATGCGTGACTTTAGTCATTTAACTTTAACTTGCCTGCATAATCCCGCGCAAACTGATAGGCAACACGCCCACTGCGAGCACCACGCGTGTGAGTAAACTGTAGTGCAGCTTGATGCGCTGCATCATCAAAAGCAACGTCAAACGTTTTAAGCCAGCGCTCTGCTATCGCCAAATACTCATCTTGATCAAAAGCATAAAACGAAAGCCATAAACCAAACCGCTCCGCCAATGCTGTTTTTTCCTCTATCGTATCGCTAGCACGAATCTCGCCATCTCCACCAAAGCCACGCTTAGTGACTAAGTTGTCTATCATCATCTCAGGCATTAGGTTTTTACGATTTGAGGTTGCATATACCAGTACATTATCTGAAGCATTAGCAAGGGAGCCGTCTAACGCAACTTTCAATGCTTTATAAGCAACATCATCCGCTTCAAAAGTTAGATCATCACAGTAAACAATAAACTTTTCTGGGCGAGCTCTGATAAGACTTACGATTTCAGGCAGATGTACCAAATCATGTTTTTCTACTTCAATCAATCGTAACCCTTGCGCTGAAAATTCAGTCAGCAAAGCCTTAATTAAAGAAGATTTTCCTGTGCCGCGGGCACCAGTTAGCAATACATTATTGGCTGTCAAGCCCTGCAGAAACTGACGCGTGTTCCGCACAATTTCTGCTTTTTGCTGATCAACAAACTGCATGTTTTTTAAGTCAATGGCATGTGGATGCTCAATAGCTTGCAGCCCGCCTTGACCTTTAAGCGTTACCCAACGCCAAGCCAATGCTGACCAGTACGTAGATGGCGCTTTAGTAGGCAATACCGCCTCTAACTGATTGATTAATGCTTCAGCCCGAGTTATGAGTCTATCTAATTTATCCATTGTTTTAATCAAAATTTATTGTGAAATATACGTCCATAAAGCAGCTCACAAACAAGTGTCTTTTATGACCGATACTCTGCATTAATTTTGACGTAATCATATGAAAAATCGCAGGTCCAAATGGTTGCTTTTTGATCGCCTCGATTAAGCATGACACGCACTGAAATATCAGACGCTTGCATAATGGTAGCGCCTTTAGCTTCTTGATAACCAGCAGCCACAGCGCCGTTTTCAGCCACTAAAACCTCGCCTAAATACAGTTGCAACGCGTTAATATCTAAATCTTCTATATCGGCGTAGCCTATAGCGGCTAATATACGCCCTAAATTAGGGTCAGAGGCAAAAAAAGCGGTCTTCACCAAGGGGGAATGTGCAATCGCATAGGCCACTGTACGACACTCTGCTTCATGTTTGCCACCTTCAACTGTAATGGTCATAAACTTGGTTGCGCCTTCACCATCACGCACAATCGCTTGTGCTAGCTCAACAGCAACACTTGTCACTGCATCACGCAACGCCATAAAGTCAGCACCACTTTCTATCACTTCTTCATTGCCTGCCAAGTTTGTCGCCATCACCATAAAGCTATCATTGGTGCTGGTATCACCATCAACCGTAATACAATTAAAGGATTTGTTCACTGCATAATGGATAATCGCATCTAGTGTCGACTGGCTAATAACCGCATCAGTGGCAATATAAGCTAACATTGTTGCCATATTGGGGTGAATCATGCCAGAACCTTTGCTGATACCTGTCACAGTCACTGGCTTACCGCTTAACATCAACTGGCGAGATGTGCCTTTAGGCACAATATCCGTCGTCATAATCACTTCAGCCGCATTCAACCAATTATCTTGCTTTAAATTGCTGACAGCAGCTGGTAAACCAGCCATTAACTTATCTACTGGTAATGGTTCTAAAATAACACCGGTAGAAAACGGCAACACTTGATTGTTTTTAATACCCAACAACTGGCTGACTTGCTCACAACTTTGTTTGGCATCGTTAAGGCCAGCCTCACCAGTACCAGCATTCGCACAGCCCGTATTGACTAATAAGGCTCGTATACCAGCCGTTTCAGATAAGTGTGTTTTGCATACTTGAACAGGTGCAGCGCAAAATTTATTTTGCGTGAACACACCAGCAACATGTGTGCCTTGTGCCAACTTCATCACCAACACATCTTTACGATTAGGCTGGCTTATCCCAGCCGCTGCAAAGCCCAATTCAACCCCATTAACAGGCGATAGAGATGAACTGGATGGTGGTGTTAATTTAACAGGCATTTCACACTTTCATATCACAAAATATGGCTTATTTTAGCGCATTATCGTCACATTTCTCTTGGTAATTTATAACGAAGCGTATTCTATTGAGGTTTTGCAAGCACTGAAGAGACGAAAGCCTTGCGTAGGGAACGTGCTCCCTTATACAATGGTATTTCCCTAGAAAAATGAAAGAAAATAATGGTTCATGTAATCAAAATTGATGATGATGAATTTCGCATTGTGAAGGGTAAGTTAGTAAACGAGCTTGCTATAGATTGGTCTATAAAGGATTTAAGGGGGCTTAAAAAACTTATAAACTTTGCGCTAAGTTTTGTAGACGATTTACCATCTCTAAAAAAAGCCAAGTATACAGATTTACGCGTGCATGAGGGGGCAAACTCTTTAGATATCATTGATGATAATGTCGGCACACTGGGCTTGTTAACTGTAGAAGACCACCCTCATAAGTAGTTATACCGCACCTGACACTTGATTTCCACAACATTAAGCCACAACAAGAATCACAAATGCGCTAAATCAACAAGGTGTTAAGCGTTTAGAATAGCTTCTTTAAGCGCTGCGCCAAGTCGTACCTTGTGAGGTGTCTTCCAGCATAATACCAGCATCAGCAAGTGCTTTTCGGATACGGTCTGCTTCAGTATAATTTTTATCTTTTTTAGCTTGTAGTCGTGCTGCTATCAAAGCACCCACATCCAAGCCATCTATCTCTTTAGAAACCGAACTGTCTGAATCTGGTCTATTCCGATCTGAACCCTGCAAAAATGCATTTGCATCTCGTTGTAATAAACCCACTAAGCCACCCAAGCTTTTAAGTAAGCTGGCTGATTCGTTCGATTGATTTTTATTGACATCATTTGCTAAATCAAACAACACGGCCATTGCTTCTGGTGTATTAAAGTCATCATCCATCGCTGCTTTAAATCGTTTGGCTTGCGGGTGGTTCCAATCAGTTTTCCCAGCCTCAACTTCATGCTGACGTAGAGCGGTATAAAGCCTTGTCAAAGCAGCTTTGGCATCATCCAAATGCTTATCGCTATAATTTAACGGACTGCGGTAATGCGCCCGCAATACAAAAAAGCGGGCAACTTCAGCATCATACTTTTCTAATACTGTTCTGATCGTAAAAAAATTACCTAATGATTTAGACATTTTTTCTTCATCAACACGAACAAAGCCGTTGTGCATCCAGTAATTTGCCATTTGGCAGTTATGTGTTGCTTCTGATTGTGCGATCTCATTTTCATGATGTGGAAATTGCAAATCTTGCCCACCACCATGAATATCGAAACTTGCACCTAGATGTTGTGCACTCATTGCTGAACACTCAATATGCCAACCAGGTCTACCTTTGCCTCCATTTTCACCAAAAGGTGATGCCCAACTTGGCTCACCGGCTTTAGAGGCTTTCCATAGCACAAAGTCCATTGGGTCTTTTTTAAATGTATCGACATCAACACGCTCACCAGCGCGTAAATCATCTAAACTTTTACCTGAAAGTTTGCCGTAACCATCGAAACTACGTACTGCGTAAAACACATCGCCATTATCAGCCAAATAAGCATGGCCTTTTTCGATCAAAGTGCTAATCATATGAATCATGCCATCAATATGGTGCGTCGCGCGCGGCTCTATATCTGGGCGAATCACACCCAATTTTTCGGCATCTTCGTCCATGGCCTCAATAAAGCGCTGAGTAAGCTCAGCAATGCTTTCTTTATTCTCGTTTGCACGCTGAATAATTTTGTCATCAATATCAGTAATATTGCGTACGTACGTCACCGCGTAACCTGATGCGCGAAACCAGCGTGAAACCATATCAAACACAATCATTACCCGAGCATGACCAAGGTGACATAAGTCGTAAACTGTCATACCGCATACGTACATGTGGACTTTATTAGCTTGAATAGGTGTAAATGTTTGTTTGTCGCGTGTGAGGGTGTTATATATTTTTAGCATACGTCTGAAATTATGAGGATGAAACCAACAATAAAACAATCAAATATCGCAATAGAACCAATTATTTACGTCTAATTCTTACTGAGCTATTGGCTGTTAGCTAAGCTATTGGTAGAATACGCTTTTACTAACTAATTTCAGTATATCATAATGACAATTGAAAGCATTTCACTCAAAAGATTCCTAACGACTATCTTGATAGCATTTTCTCTTTCTAGCGTATCCACTTTTGCGGATGAACTTAAAGATATCAGCCAAATGGCAGAAAAAGGTCAACAAGCTGCTGCCCTTGAGCGCATCGACACTTATCTGAAGGCTAATCCTAAAGATGCACAGGGTATGTTTATGAAAGGTATTATTCAAGCTGAAAGTGGGCTAAGTGCTGATGCTATTAAAACATTTACTGATTTAACGCAAAAGTATCCCAACCTACCAGAACCATATAACAACTTAGCCGTACTACAAGCTGAAGCTGGTCAATATGACCTTGCAAAAAAAGCATTGCAAACAGCGATCAAAACACATCCAAGCTATGCAACTGCACATGAAAACTTAGGTGATATATATGCACGCATGGCATCAGAAGCTTATGATAAAGCGTTGACATTAGATAACGGCAATGCACGAGCGCAAAGCAAATTATCTTTGATTAAAGATTTATTTGGTACTGGCAATAAAACAACTGTTGCCGCAATCAAACCTCTTCCTCCAGCTAAGGCAAAGGTAAAAGCAGCCTCCACACCAGCACCTATTGTTGACAATGAAGCCGACATTACTAAAGCAGTCGGTAATTGGGCAAATGCTTGGTCTAGCCAAGATATAGAGGCTTACTATGCCAGCTATGCAGAAACCTTTAAGCCTACTAAGGGCCGCAGTTATGCCAGCTGGAAAAAACTACGTAAAGACCGCGTAACAAAACCATCAAAAATTAACTTAGAACTCAATGATCAAGAAGTTTCTGTCATTGATGATACCAATGCAAAAGTACGATTTAAGCAATATTACAAAGCAGACGGCGGGCCAATCAGCACATTTAAAACATTATTATTGAAAAAAGTGAATGGTGCGTGGTTAATTAACCAAGAAATTGCTTCGAATTAATACCGTTGAATGGTGCAAATGCTATTACGGGACTAATTAGGTTAAATATTAATATTTAAATGACCTTAAATAGAAGATTACAGTTTTCCCAATATACCCTAGTGGTTATCATTGCTCTATTGCCTTGGTCTGCAACGGCCGTTAACGCTGAAAAGTTAACCAATAAAACCCTTACGCACCACCTTAGACGCGATTTAGTTGATAACTTATTGATTAAAAGCTTAACGCAAATCACCCAAGGGAATACTAAGCAAGCAATGCACACAGTAGATGAGCTGATTCGAAAAGTACCAAACTTTAAACTCGCTTATCTTATCCGTGGTGATTTACTTAGCGCACAAGGACGTTCACTAGAAGACTTTGGCAACCCAAATAACCAATACAGTGCAGCCGAAGTTGAAGGCTTAAGACAAGAAGCCCACACCCGGATTAATCACTATTTTTCTGAAGATGATAGCCACTTAATACCAAATATACCAGTACAAATGAGCGCGCAGCACCGTCATCTCGTCTTAATCGATACAGTGAAATCTAGATTATTTGTATACAAAAAATCAGATGCCGGTTTGCAACATATAGCAGATTATTACGTGAGTATTGGTAAGAAGGGTGCAGACAAGTATTTGGAGGGAGATAAGCGCACACCCGTTGGGGTTTATTTTTCTGATAAAAAACTCACAACACAACTCTCTGACTTTTATGGTGATGGCGCTTATCCACTTAACTATCCAAATGAATTAGATCAACATAAAAAGAAAGGTGGTTCTGGTATTTGGCTACATGGCACACCAAAAGACACCTACAGTCGCCCACCACGTGCAAGTGACGGATGTATTGTACTTAGCAATCCCGACTTAAATAAATTAAAATCCATCTTAAAGTCTGGCAATGTACCCTTCATCATTTCCAACAAAATACAATGGATAGATGATAAAAAAAGTAAACTGAAAACAACGCAATTAAAAGCGCTAAATAAGGCAATAGAAACTTGGCGACTAGACTGGGTTTCGCAAAACACTAATCAATATTTAAGCCATTACTCTAAAGGATTTTTCTATAGTGGTGGAAAATTGCAACAATGGGCCAATCACAAGCGTCGCGTGCAATCAGGAAAGCCAAAAGTAACCATCAATGTGGATAATGTCAGCATCTATGGCTATCCTACAAAAATCAGCGCTAAAGCATCCAAATCGAATGCAACATCTCCAATTGTTGTCGTTAATTTTGAGCAATTTTATCAAAGCCCAACATTAAAAAACAAAATGCGTAAACGTCAATATTGGCAAAACGAAAATAATCAGTGGAAAATCATTTATGAAGGAGCAGCGTAATCATGCAATTTAATTCATTGAAACACTACTTATTCACCATCGTTCTATTCGTGTTTATTAGTAGCGCCCAAGCAGAAACGCACGTTGAGTTCGAAACATCCCAAGGTAACTTTACGCTTGAACTTTATCCTGAAAAAGCACCAAAAACAGTAGAAAATTTTTTACAATATGTAGAAGATGGCTTTTATACCAACACCATTTTTCATCGTGTGATTAGAGATTTTATGGTTCAAGGTGGTGGTTTTGAGCGCGACTTATTTGAAAAATCAACACGCGCCCCTATCACCAATGAAGCTGAGAATGGCCTAGTGAATGAAACAGGCACTGTTGCAATGGCAAGAACTGCAGACCCCAATTCAGCAACATCACAATTTTTTATTAATTTAAAACACAACCGATTCTTAAATTTCACAGGTGCCAGCCCTGAAAAGATTGGCTATTGTGTGTTTGGAAAAGTCATTAGTGGTATGGATATCGTTAAAAAAATAGGGCTTACACCGACTGGTTATGTTGGCAGGTTTGACGACGTGCCCTTAAAATCTATTATGATTAAAAGCGCTAAACTTTTACCAGCAGTTACTGCTAAGTAACATTTTAATTTTAACCCTTGTAAGGATCCAACGTGGTAAAACTCACAACTAATTTTGGCGATATCGTACTAGAGCTTAATACAGAGAAAGCGCCTATTACGGTCGCAAACTTTATACAATATGTCGAAAACAACTTTTACGATAATCTTATTTTCCATCGTGTTATCAACGATTTTATGATTCAAGGTGGTGGGTTTGATGCTTCAATGAAGCAACAATCAACTGAAGCTGAAATTAAAAATGAAGCTGACAATGGTTTAAGTAATGATCAATATACGATCGCAATGGCACGCACTTCAATACCGGACTCTGCAAGCAGCCAGTTTTTTATCAATATAAACGATAATAGCTTTCTAAATCACACATCACCTACAGCCAGTGGCTGGGGCTACTGCGTATTCGGCAAAGTCACTGAAGGCATGGATATTGTAGATAAAATTAAAATGGTCCAAACCACGACTAAAGCTGGACATCAAGATGTACCTGAAGAAGCTGTCATCATTGAGAAAGCAATACTTTGCTAACCTGTTGTATTCGCAGCTATTGAGCTGTCATAACATAAGCCTGCTACTCACATGGATCACACCTTATTTATATCAGATTTGCATCTGTGTGAGTCGCGCCCCAACATTTCACAAACATTCATTTCATTTCTTGAAAAAGTTGCGTCTCAAGCACAATCTTTATATATCTTAGGTGATTTTTTTGAGTACTGGGCAGGTGATGATGCTATTGCTAATAGCGCTCACCAAGAAATTATTGCTGCGCTTAATGCTCTTAGCACACAGCAGGTTGATGTGTTTTTCATGCATGGCAACCGTGACTTTTTACTTGGTCAAACCTTCGCTGACGCAATCAGCGCTACATTACTACCCGATCCAACGACAATCAACCTTTATGGACAACGGGCATTATTAAGTCATGGTGATGCGCTTTGTACAGACGATGTAGCTTACCAAGCTTTTCGTCAAGAAGTAAGAAGCAGAAAATGGCAGACAGCCTTTTTAAATCAACCGTTAACACAACGTATTGCTTATATTGAAATGTTACGCAAAAAAAGTCAGCAAGAAAAAACAATTAAATCACTAGACATTATGGATGTGAATATTAAAGCTGTAGAAGCATTACTCACTGAATATGGTTTTCCACCTACTTTTATTCATGGTCATACACATCGCCCTAAAAAGCATGTCCATACCATTCAAAAGCATAGATGTGAGCGCTGGGTGTTGGCTGATTGGTACGAACAAGGTAGCTACTTACGGCTAGACCAAAATGGCTGTCATGAGCAAACCATTAAATAAAAACACATCCAATAAAAAATACTGGTCTGCACAAACCGCTAACATGCCATCTTGGCTTTCAATGCCTACTTATCAGCATATCCATTAATTGAAAATACTTGAGAGCCATTGTTTTTCCAATGAAAATCTTTTACTAACTAAGGCAATAATCACAGAAACATTATCAGTGCCCCCTGATTTATTTGCCAATCCAATTAAACGCTTTGCTGCATGCCCAATATTAGTATTCGCTTCAATGAGTGTCTTTGCTATCACCTTATCATCGACCAAATCAGTCAAGCCATCAGTACACAACAAATAAACATCATTCACTCGTGTATCATATTCTGTTATTTCAACCGCTACATTTTTATTGGTGCCTAATGCTCGAGTAACTAAATTTTTCTTCTCTGAGACTTTTTCTTGCGCTTCGGTAATCTCACCGGCATTAATTTGCTCCTGTATTAAGGGGTGGTCTTCAGTTAGCTGAACTAGCGCATTATTGCGTAAGCAGTACAGTCTGGAGTCCCCAATATGACCAATCACTAATTTATTATTAGTAAAAATGCCTGCAACCAGGGTCGCCCCCATGCCTTCGCATTCGGGCTGTTCCTTTGAAATTTTATAAATAGCTGCATTTGCATTATCAACAGCTTCAATCAACATATTAGATTCTGGCAACAATTTATTTTTGGTTTTAAATTTTCTTTTTATGCTTTGCTGTTCAGCTAAATCCGCCATCAGTGATAACGAAGCTACTTCACCTGCCTGATAACCGCCCATACCATCAGCCAACATCACTAACCCTATTTCTAGATCACTGGCAATAGCATCCTCATTGTGCTGGCGCACTTTCCCAACATCACTGATTCTAACGACTTTAATAGCACCCGATACGTCCATCTTATCTCACATCAAAACACTTAGTTTGCTAATGTTTTGCCGATATTATTTTCTAAATTCTTGCGGCCTGGCTACTGCTGCCACTTTATCTAGCACACCATTAATATATTTATGCCCATCTGCACCGCCAAAGGTCTTAGCTAATTCCACCGCTTCGTTAATCACAACACGATAAGGTATCGTCTCATCAAACAACAGTTCATATGATGAAACACGCAAAATAGCATGCTCAATAGGACTCAATTCATTTAATTTTCTATCAATAAAAGCGACAATATTCTGATCTAACTCATCCAACTTACCAGTAACCCCTTTAAGCAATTGCTTAAAATAAGCTTCATCTGCCTTCAAGTAGTCTGGGTCTTCTTTCATATCCAAAAAAACCTGCTTCAAATCACTTTCATTAATCATGCCACGGTAAACCGCTTTCAAAACTAATTCTCTTGATTTACGACGGTTTTGACTACGTTTTGGCTTTCTCTTAGCTTGCACTTTTGTTGTAGCAGCAGTCATAAGGCATGTACCAAATTAGTCATTGCAATGGCAACTTGTGCCGCTTCTGCACCTTTAATTTGCATGCGTGCCAGTGCTTGGTCACTGTTTTCAGTTGTTAATACAGCATTAGCAACCGGAATGCCTGTGTTTAACTGCACTTCTGAAATGCCACGTGCAGATTCATTAGCAACCACCTCAAAATGATAGGTTTCACCGCGCACAATTGCACCCAGTGCAATTAAAGCATCGTACTTTTCACTGAGTGCCATGTGTTGCAAAATAAGCGGCGTTTCTAAAGCACCAGACACCGTAGCCACCTTGATATCAGCTGCCTTTACCCCTAACTTTAACAACTCAGCATAACAAGCCGCTAGCAACCCATCGCCAATTTTACTGTTGAAGCGAGATAACACCACACCAATTTTTTTGCCAGCACCATCTAAATTAATTGCTATTTTTTCCAAAACATTCTCTCGCTAACGTAAAAATGCTATTTTACGCTATTTCAATAGAATCATTTCGTTTTACAACGACTGAATGACCTAGCTAAAAAGCCTAGTTAACTAACGACTTAACTAAACAATGCCCATGCTTTCTGTGCTGTGCTCCATATGCCATATGCAATTGGAATAAGCACCGTAGCCCAAGCGAACAAGACTATCGCAGAATGGCTATTTACACTCGTACTAACCGTAGCGCCCTTAACAACTTTTTCATGGCCTTCACTTCGTACTTGCTCAAGTTCTGCATCACTCATATAGTATTTGTCAGCAACAGGCTTAATCAATAAGTTAGCCACAAAACCAACGACTAACATTCCCGCCAGTATAAGAAAAATTGGCGCATAAATCTCATCAAAAGGAATGCCCGCTTCTAAACGCGTATCGTGTAAATAATTAACGACGACAGGGCCCAAAATGCCGGCAGTAGACCAAGCTGTCAGCAGACGGCCATGAATTGCACCAACAAACTGTGTACCAAACATATCGGCTAAGTAGGCTGGAATCGTTGCAAAACCTCCACCATACATAGAGGAAACAATACAGAAACAGGCGACAAATAAAGCTAATGCCTTATAACCAGCGGCATAAGTGGCTGTGCAATACAAAATAGCGCCTAAAACAAAGAAGATGAAATAAGTCCGCTTACGGCCCAACTTGTCTGATGAACTTGCCCAACCGATACGACCAAAAATATTAAAGACAGAAATTAAACCCACAAAACCTGCCCCCACAGCCGCAGCTGCTGTGATTAATGCTGGATTGTTTTTAAGCGCTGCAAAACCAATGCCGGGCTCACCGACCAATGCACCACCAAATGTTTCTTGTAGCATTGGAGAAGCCGCACCGAGAATACCAATGCAGGCAGAAACATTCATACACAACACAATCCAAATCAACCAAAATTGCGGCGTTTTATGTGCCTTATCAAGATGTACGTGGCGCGTAGCAATCATTGCATTTTTCTGTGTCGTCGGTGGTGTCCAATTAGCAGGCTTCCATCCTGTTTGAGGAATACGGTACCCTAAAGAACCACACAACATAAATACAATATAAATTAAGCCTAAGACGACAAATGTTTGCCATACCCCAGCACCACCAGACTCAGAAAAGTGCGCCATCAATTTCGTAGCGATTGGCGAACCAATCATAGCACCACCACCGAAGCCCATAATTGCCATCCCTGTAGCCATGCCGCGACGGTCAGGGAACCACTTAATTAAAGTTGATACCGGCGAAATGTAACCTAAACCAAGCCCGATGCCACCAATCACGCCACTGCCCAGCCACAGCAGCCATAACTGATGCACATAAATACCGTAGGCTGATATCAACAAGCCGCCGCCCCATAGAGTAGCAGCTGCGACACCCGCTTTACGAGGGCCTTCGCGCTCTAGCCAACCACCCCACAATGCTGCAGAGCAACCGAGCAAAACAAAAAACAAGGTATACATCCAACCCAAGTCAAACTGTGTCCAATTGCAATCTGGCGCAAAAAGCGCTTTGGCTGTCCCTGCAAGCTTATCGCCAAATGAAGTCGCACCAGCAGCACAAGCTGCAACAGGGGTGCCATCAGTACTTTTTAAGGCATTGCCAAGTGGTTTCCAAAACACGCTAAAACCATATGCCATACCAATCGACAAATGCACCGCAAGCGCGGCTGGTGGCACCAACCACCGATTAAAACTTGGACCTGCAATTGTTTTTTCTTTAGCTAAAAACCCCAACATACCATCCCCTTTAGTCTTAAATAATATTCACTATATTTCTTGTAGCTACATACTGTTACAAAAAACAAAGAATGGCAATCAACTGACCGCTTTATCAACATAAAATTTTTATGATTTGTCATCAAAGTGTCATATGATAGTTATACAATTTATTTCGTTTAAAAATACAAAACTTTAGGATAATATGCCAGCCAATATCTTAGTAGTTGAAGATGAGCCAGCGATACAAGAATTACTTGCCCTTAATATCACGCAAGCGGGCCACACGCCTATGCGTGCTGTAAGCGCTGAAATTGCGCAAAATCTATTACGTACAACCACTCCAGACCTAATCTTGATGGATTGGATGCTACCTGGCATGAGTGGTATTGAATTCACACGTAAACTTAAATCAGATGAACAAACCAAAACAATTCCAATCATTATGCTCACAGCACGTGGTGACGAACACGATAAAGTACGTGGCCTAGAGTTTGGAGCAGACGATTATGTGACGAAGCCATTTAGTCCGCGTGAACTCAATGCACGTATTAAAGCGGTGCTACGTAGACACGCACCAGAAATGACAGATGACCTAATAGAGATTCAAGGCTTATTGTTGGACCCCACAACGCACCGTGTCACTGGTAATGGTACCAACGTTAATTTAGGTCCCACCGAATTTAAATTGCTACACTACTTTATGAGCAATGCAGAGCGCGTGCATTCACGTAGTCAATTATTAGACAACGTATGGGGCAATCAGGTTTTTGTTGAAGACCGTACCGTCGACGTGCATATTCGCCGCTTAAGAAATGCACTATCAGCTTCTGGCCACAAAGACTTAGTTCAAACTGTCCGTGGCTCTGGTTACCGCTTATCTACAAAACAACATTAATAATTTCACCAGAATAGTTCAAGATATAAAAAAGCCCCTATAATATGCACACGTATTCGGGGTGAAACAACGTGCAAGATATTCGCATTAAAACATTACGGCTTGGGCTTGGGCTCGCCTTCATTTGCTTTATCCTTGCGCTTATCACAAGTAGCGTCACCGCGCTCATTGTCGCGTTGCTTTTGTTGCTTATACTACTCGCCCATCATATTTACTGGATACACCAACTGCATACTTGGTTACAGAACCCAACATTAAAATCAGTCCCTCAAGGCAGCGGCCAATGGGAAGCAATATTTACTTCGATCTACCATATTCAGCGCAAGCACGCTGGCGTTAAAAAAGAACTCACTACATCACTAGAGAACTTTAAACGCACAACCAATGCCCTGCCAGATGGTATTGTCGCCTTAAACCAAAGAAATGAAATCGAATGGTGCAATCCGCCAGCTGAGTATCAACTAGGATTGGACTTAGAAAAAGATATCAGCCATTCTATTCATAATTTTGTACGTAACGCAGTGTTTATTGAATACCTACTACAAAAAACACACCCTGAGCCACTACTACTTAAATCCTCACGCAACACAGACATTACATTACAAATCCAACTCATTCCTTTTGGCTCTGATCAGAAACTATTGATTAGTAGAGATATTACCGCACAAGAAAAAACTGATATTATGCGCCGCGATTTTATCGCCAATGTTTCGCATGAGCTACGCACACCACTCACCGTAGTCGGCGGGTTTTTAGAAACCATCATGGACACAAAAAATGCGGTTAAAGCGAGCACAAAAACTTACTTTGACATGATGATAGATCAAACGAGCCGCATGAAACGCATCATCGAAGACCTGCTTACACTGTCGCGTATCGAAAGTAACACTGAACTTGTAGCCGCTAGCAGCATCAACATGCACTCGCTATTAAAGATGGTTCAAAAAGATGGTAGAGCATTGAGTAATAAAAAACACAAGGTGCACTTAGATGCCGAAAAAGAACTTAATATTACTGGTAATCAAGAAGAGCTATTAAGCGCATTTAGCAACTTAGTCAGCAACGCAATACATTATACCCCAAAAAAAGGCGACATCTATATCAACTGGCAACGCATCAATGAACTAGCTGTCTTTAGTGTAAGAGACACTGGCATCGGCATTGAAGAAGAACATATCGCCAGATTAACTGAGCGCTTTTATCGCGTTGATACAGGTCGCAGCCGTGATACTGGCGGCACAGGGTTAGGTTTGGCCATTGTGAAACACATATTAAATCGACATAAAGCTAAATTAGAAATAACCAGCGAGATTGGTGTTGGCAGCACGTTTAGTATTGTGTTTCCAAAATCAAGAATATCGCGTAAGAAAACAAACGATTAAATGAAGCTTATCTGTGCACTTTTATTAGCCTACTTACTTAGTGCATGCACAGTATTTAACCAGCCAAATTCAGTACCGAAACGCAGTGATAGCAGCAGTATTAACCAATTAGGCAAAAGTGACTTTGACCGCATGGCAGATGTAGAGCTTACAGACAACACACAAAGCTTGCGCACTTTAATGACCAAACTATACAAGCGCAACCCACGCGAGCTAGCAAAAAGCGGTGCAGATTCAGTTGAACAAATGGTGGAGTGGGTGTTTGAAGGAGAAGCGAAGCACCATTGGCGTTTTAAACATATTAATAAAAAGCAAGATACTGAAGCGATTTTTTTAGCATTTGATCCAGACTATTTAGGTGATCGCGTATTGCCCTTTATTGTAGGCTTACAAACAATGCTAGCCAAAGCACACGGCAATAAAAAAGCATTTTATTTAACCGACCAACTTGACCCACAACGTATCTACAATGTTGCCCGTAATATTGAAATTGCCACTTGGAAACTTTCTAACAGTCGAGACAACAATGGTAATTTATACCTACTCAGCAACGAAATCAGTGATGCGGGCCGTAACTTAAGCTTTGAACGTGAATTTGGCAAAATGATCGGCCGTACCGACTTATTTGCGATTACCCTAGCAGAGAAATCACAACGGCTTATTTCACGCGTGATGCAGAATTTAGCGACTGCTGTATTTTTACCTTTTTAATAACAACCAAATTAATCTATGAAACTTCAGATGGTTTCCCTCCCCCTCGGCACCATGCCGAGCAACGGAATCTAACAAGAAATTTTCGGCGAGGACTATCTCAACCGACTTGCTGCTTTAGCAGTTAGCGAGGTTGGGGACACCCTTTCTCATTTGACTAACCGCTTCAGCGGTTAGTCAAAATGGTGACGCCCTTTACGGGTGCACGGGTGTAGTTACTTTTTTGGCTAAGCAAAAGAGATAGAGTCGCTAGTCGCGCGTAATGGTTTAAGCAGGCAATTCGCATAGCGAATGCGCAAAAGCGACAATAACATTGAATAGTGAAGAATTAAGGCCTAGTATGTAAGTGGGAACCCTAATTAAGACGAATAGTTAAAGAGAAGTATCATGAAAAAGTTGAACATGTTCTTTATAATCGCAATAGTAATTAGTTCTACTCTAGCTTACGCGCACTCTGGTCGCACTAATTCAGAGGGTTGCCATAATGATAGGAAAAATGGCACCTACCACTGCCACTAACTAACAACCCTTCTAATTAGTGCTTTAGCGGTTAGTGAAATGGTAAATATCTTTACGGTCTTAGCACTTAGCGAGATTGAGGATACCACCAGCAGTTAGTTGGCGATTAATTCAACTAGCTTAGAACTTGCAGTAATAAAAAAGCCCTCTAGTTGAGGGCTTTTTTCTAAGCAGGATATCTAAGCCAACCCTACCTCTACCAAATTATCACTAAAACTCGCTGAATTCCCCATATCCCCAAACTCAGCCAAACTAATACAATTAACCGTGCCTTTATTAAGCTGACGCCAATAACCTAAACTCGCAACTACAATCCCCGCATTCACATCTTCAGTAATATTTGCTTTACCTTCAAACGCGCCGCGGTCATTAAACACTTTTACTGTAGCACCTTCTTTAATATTACGTGCCTTAGCATCCGCCGCACTGATCAATACAAACTGCTCGCCTTGTGCTCTTTGTTGCGCATCCATATTGGCATAGCAAGAGTTTAAAAAGCCATGACTCTTAGGTGAAATAATATTGAGTGGGTATTTAGCCGCTAACTCAGGATTAGTACCAGCTGATTCACGTGATGCTAAATAATCTGGTAACGGGTCAATGTCTTCCCCAGGTTGAAAACCTTCGTACATTTGGCGGAAAGGCCCTGCCACAAAGTTTTTAGCACCCTCTACCATAAAGTGGCATTTACCTGTTGGTGTGGGAAAGTTGCCTTCTGCATGACGTGCACGCACATCTTTATCACCGAAGTCTTTTAAGCGCGCAAAACCATGTTCACGCAAATAATCTAAATCAATACCTTCGCACGTTGGCGCATCCCAATCCACATAATTTTCTAAGCACTCACTATCACTCCATTTAAAGTTATCTTCTTCATAACCCATTAATTTAGCCAAGCGCCTGAAAATATCATTGTTTGGTAATGCTTCACCTGGCGGTTCAATACATTTTTGGTTATAGGTGAGATATAAATGACCCCAAGAGAGAATCATATCTTCCATTTCGGCGCCCATTGCCGCGGGTAATACAATATCAGCATAGGCTGCGGTATCAGAAATAAAGTGCTCCGCTACCACAGTGAATAGATCTTCACGTGCTAGACCTTTGGCAATTTTATCGGTCTCTGGTGACTGTGTCAGTGGATTAGTGTTCCACACCATTACAGATTTAATCGGTATTTTAAGATTAAGCTCGCCAACCAGTGCACGACCAAATTGCAAGTTATTGACAACCTGTGTGCCTTCCGGAATTAGCTCTGGGCGGCAAATCACATCGAATTTATATGGATGCTCCCATACTGGGAATTGTAATGCGCCACCACCAACATGACGCCATGCCCCAATGAGTGCTGGCAAACATGTCACAGCGCGAATGGCTTGACTGCCGCCATAGGTACGTTCTAATGCCACACCAAGGCGAATCGCCGCTGGTGGTGTCGTTGCATATTCACGTGCAAATTGACGAATCACATCTGCCGGAACACCTGTAATTTCTTCTGCCCATTCCGGTGTGCGCGTTTTTGCACGTTCCGCCAACGCTTTATAACCGTGCGTATAGTTATCAATATAGTCTTGGTCTTGCAAGTTTTCTTCAATAATCACGTTCATCATGGCCATGGCTAATGCACCATCAGTACCGGGTTTTGGTGCAATGTGCCAATCGGCTTCTTTTGCTGTCTTAGACGCATAAGAATCAACCACCACGACTTTGACACCTTTCTTTTGCGCCTCGTGAACAATATACCAGTGATGTAAATTAGTACTGACTGAATTACATGCCCAAATGACAATATATTTAGAATGTTTAAAGCTTTCAGGATCAACCCCTGCCGTTGGCCCTACTGTGAGCAGCCAAGCAGTACAAGAACCTTCACCGCAAAAGGTACGCTCTGTAACTGTAGCCCCATGCGGTTAAAGAAAGCATCAGCACCATTTAAACCATGCACCAAGCCTTGGTTACCCAAATAGCTATTTGGCATAATTGCTTGTGGGCCATCTTCTGCAATGATTTTTTTCCATTTAGTGCTGATGGTGTCAAGTGCTTCATCCCAAGTGATGCGCTCAAACTGTTTGCTGCCTTTAGGACCAGTGCGCTTCATTGGGTATAACAAACGGTCAGGATGATAATGACGTTTTTCGTAATCTTTGAGTTTGACGCATAAACCACCGCGCGTCATTGGATGATCTTTATTACCGGTTACTTTAAGCAACTCCCCATCTTTTACATGATATTCCATACTACAAGTATCGGGACAGTCATGTGGGCACCCACCATGAAAAGTTTGTATACCCAAATCGACAGGCTTGTTCATTCTAAAGAACCTCTTAAAAAAATTAATTTAAAATTTATTCCGTAAACTTAACTATATACTCTTGAGTATAGGTATGCAATTTTTTATCGATTAAAAAGACGGTTAAAATACACCTATGAGCAAACTTTTAGACAAGCCTTTAACACTACTCAACAATTTATCGCCTAGCGAGTTTTTACGTGATTACTGGCAAAAAAAACCTTTATTGATTAAAGGTGCTATCCCACACTTCAAAGGCTTGCTAACAGCTAATGAACTCGCTGGCTTAGCTTGTGAAGAGAATGTGCAGGCCAGAATAGTGAACAATACCAATGAACATTGGCAAGTGCTTGACGGCCCGTTTGATGAAGCTATTTTTACGACGCTACCAGAAAAAGACTGGACGCTTTTAGTACAAAGCATTAACCACCATTTACCTGAAGCAACTGAACTATTGCACCAATTTAATTTTATTCCACATGCACGTTTAGATGACTTAATGGTGAGCTATGCCTCTATTGGTGGAACAGTTGGCGCACATATTGATTCTTATGATGTGTTTTTACTGCAAGGCAGCGGCAAAAGACGCTGGAAAATCAGTACACAAACTGACTTAAGCTTGATAGAGGGTGCGCCTTTAAAACTATTAAAACATTTTGAAACTGAGCAAGAGTGGGTTTTAGAAGCCGGTGATATGCTCTACTTACCACCCAGTATTGCACACTACGGTATTGCAGAAACGAATGACTGCATGACGTATTCGATAGGATTTAGAGCGCCTGAAACACAAGAATTAACACAAGCATTTTTAAACCATTTACAAGACACGGTTCAAACAAATGGTTTTTATGAAGACAAAACATTAAGTTTACAAAAACACCCAGCAGAAATCAGTAAAAAAATGGTTGAAAAAGTAACAAAGATACTAGAAACCATCACTTGGGATAAGCGTACTATTGCTAATTTTTTAGGTCTTTATCTGACAGAACCTAAGCTTCATATCATATTTGAACGGCCAGCAGAAATTAACGTGAACGACTTTTCTAAAAAGATAGCAAAACAATTATTAACGCTAGATTTAAAATCAAAAATGTTATTTCAGAAAAATGTTTTTTATCTAAATGGTGAAACCTTAACCGTACCTGCGCGCTTAACTGACTGTATGTGGCACTTGGCAGATAACCGGTTTTTAGATACGGCTTCTTTAAGTAAAGACATGCAACAAGCACTAGCAACCACATTGCATGCGGCGTATATCGCCGGTTACATTACCGTTGGATAGGAAAATAATATGGACGAAGATACGCTAAAGCCTGACAGTATTGTTGTAGGAGAAGCGAATTATTCACACGCATTAGATTTAGTGATTGCTGAAGCACAAACGCAACTACTGATTTTTGACCAAGGTTTTTCACGTGGCGACTACGCTAGCATTACGCGGTTTAATTTAATTCAACAATTTTTAAGTAAAAATCCATCTAGTCAATTAATTATTATTTTGCAAAATACTGATTTTTTTAGCCAACAATGTCCACACCTATTTAACTTACTCACTACTTATAGCCATAAAATGACAGTCTATGAAACCAACCATAACGCCAAAATAGCCAAAGACTGTTTTGTGCTTGCTGATAATAAAAGTTATATAAGGCGTTTTCATGTTGACCAAGCGCGCTTTAGGTTTATGCTGAATGATGCTGAGACAACTGCGAGCTTAAATGATCGGTTTAATGAGTTAATGGAAGAAACGACACATACTGTTTCCGTGACCAAACTTGGCTTATAGCAAATAAAAGAGGTCGAATGAAAAGCTTATTATTAGCCTGTTTAATATTATTTAGCTTAATTGCCAGTGCTGAAACTGAATTTAAAATCATCACACTACAGCATCGGTTCGCAAATGATTTGTTACCAATCATTTTGCCTATGGTCGGTGAAGATGGCACGGCAACTGGTATTGATAACCAACTAATCTTACGTGCCAACCCAAACCGCATGCGTGAAATAGAACAAACAATTACTGAGCTGGATGTTGTTAGAATGAATCGCAGAATTTCTATTCGGTCTAACAACAATGTACAGCGCCAATTAAGCCGTACTGAAGCCACCGGCAACGTGACAATAGGTAATACCACTATTAGCAATAGACGCCATACGAGGCGTAATAGCGGCCGTATCAATATTGAGCGTAGTAACAGTGGCATTAATCAAAACACTCATCAATCTATCAATGTGATTGATGGCGAGCGCGCATTTATCCGCATCGGCCAGATTGTGCCATTGACACATGAATGGATTAATATTACACGCCGTTATGTACAGATAGAACGCTATACCAATTGGCATGAAATTAGCACTGGCTTTGCCGTGCGCCCACGCACTATTGGCAATCAAATCGAATTAGAAATAACGCCGCGTATCGCCAGGGTCAATAATAACGACTATATCGATTTTGAAGAACTATCTACTATTGTGCGTGTTTCATTAGGTGAATGGGTGGATATTGGCGGCACGATGCAATCAAACGACAACCTTAGTCGTAAAATTTTAGGACTTCAACAATCATCGACACAAAGCAACACCAGCTTAATTGTAAAAGTTGATTAAATTATTTCAAAAAACCAGATAAATGCCCTAAAATAGGACTGATAGAAATCGCTTACATACAACAGACAGCCATTAATGATGTTGCGATGTAGTCAATTTTTCACACTTTTTTAAAGGATTATATGATGATACGTTCCGCCCTGCTTGCTGCTTTGTTTACACTCGCTTTGACTGCATGTAGTGAAAAACCAGCAAAAGAAATGACGAGTGAAACACCAACAACTGTTGAAGAAAAAACTGAATCCTCAATTGAAAAAATGCTTGATTTTGATCTTGATATTGTTGGTGATGAATCAGCTACAACTGACAATTTACCCAAAGCAGCCGATGAAATGACCGGAGATGCACCTTAACAATTGTCCATTAGTTCAAAAGCATTTAAAAAAGCCGGCTCCTGGCCGGCTTTTTTATAAGCACTATTAATCCCCAATTGTGACCCTCAATTGATTTAAGCCCTAATCTCTCGCCAACCAAACCCAGTCTTCTGTGTGGCAACACCAACCCAATCATGCTCACAATTTAGCGTTTGACTAAGCGCTTGCTTTGCCAATGCTTCTGTATTATTTTTAACACTTAAGTGTGCGGCAACAATATGCTTCAACTTGCTATTATCTAACTTTGCTAACAACCTTGCTGCGGCCGTATTATCTAAATGGCCCAAATTGCCTCCTACACGCTTTTTCAATGCATAGCTGTATGGTCCACTTTCTAGCATACTGACATCATGATTGCACTCCAGCACCAGAGCATCACAACCGCTTAAAGTTTGCTCAATATGTGGCGTTGATCCACCCGCATCTGTCAACACGCCTAATTTATATTGTCCGTCAGTGAAAGTAAATTGCGTAGGCTCACGCGCATCATGTGGAACAGGGTAAGGCGTGACTTGAATATCTTGAATGGTAAAGCTAGTGTGACTATCAATAACGTTGATTATTGGCTGTATTTTCTTTGGCAGGTAACGCTCCGTCATTTTTCTCGTGCCATAAGAAAGCCAAATAGGAATATTGAACCTAGCTGCTAGCTTAAATGCACCTTTAGCATGGTCATCATGTTCGTGCGTAATTAAAATACCGGTAATATCATCTGGCGTTAAGGAGCGTATTTGCAATCGATTAATTGTCTCACGCTCACCAAAACCACAATCTAACAGTAACCGTGTAGAAGCTTGCTCTACAACCATACAGTTACCTGCGCTACCACTACCTAAAGATGCAAAGCGCATGTAACATGTCTATTTTAATTGGTTATATAGTAACGATATAATTTTGTTTGCTGTCGTCGTTGGGTTTGGGTTGCCATCATTATCCACGACGTTTACCTGCGTACTATCATCCACATCTGAGACCTTAATTCGGTATTTTTTAGATGGGTCTGTCGTTTCATCTTTACCTTTCCAAAACTTCAGTTTATCAACGATAGTATCGTCTTCTTTTGGTAAAGATTTATTCTCTACTTCATCATCATCTTTCCAAAAAGCCAATGTTTCAAATAACCCTTTTTTCTTCTTAGGGCCATCATCAATATCAACATCCGCATAACGCACAAAATACAGGCCACTAGAACGGTCTTTATCTTCCATCACAAAACCAATTCTATCGAGCGCCAAACCGACGCGGCGCCAGCCACGGTCATAGCTATCTATCAGTTTAAGCGTGACGCTAGCATCAGATTCCTTGACAACTTCAGCACGTTTTTCAGTCACTGGGTTGGCAACAATTTGTTTTGCGCGTGCTTCTTCAACGCCTAACTTAACCATTAAGCGACGCAGTAACTCTGCATCTAAATCTCTTTCAAAATCATCTATTTTGATGGTTCTATCAGTTTTATCTAAACGGTAGCCTGTATCAATCTCACCTAATTGGGTTTGCACTCTGTTAATACCATCATCCGGTGTACCCGCTACTGTACGGTGTGTCATATAAATTTCAGTTGTCGTTTTATCTTCGCCACGCTCCAGCCGCGTACGAAATTTACGCCTATCAGCAAAGCCTGCAAGTTTATCCATCCAAGCATCAAATTTTTCACCTATATTTCTACTACTATCTTCTGGCTCAATGTCAGAGGACCGAATCCATTCGGTTTCCATCACGCCAGTTTCTGCATTTTCTACACGCACTGCAAAACCTTGATCCAACCAAAACTCACGAACCACTGGCCAAACTTTTTCAGCAGAAGCATCCACAACCAGCCAACGTTGTGACCCTGACTTTTCCATACGCACACCATCTGGGTCTCTGAGTATTTGTTCTACGCCAGCCTCTTGTCCTGCTTGCGCCTCACTATAAGTTGAGTAAGTTGTGCTACCGCCTGGCACATTGTACGCGTCACTAGTACTCACCGACGTTAGGTCTGGTGGCACTTCTAGCGGACGTGCGCTGCCAGATGCTTTATAATCGGGCGTGCTATCCATAAATGGTAAAGACTTGCAACCATTTAAAAACAAAGAGATCAAACCTAAGATAATGACTTTTCCTACATGTGTTTGTTTCATAAATTCACCATAATTTAACTAATTTGTGCAGCTTTCATCGCTGCACGCAATACTCTATGGCATTGCTCAGAACAATTGATCAGCGGCAAACGAATGCCAGCTTTAATTAACCCCATTTGTTGTAATACCCATTTCACTGGGACGGGGTTCGCTTCTACAAACAAAGCTTGATGTAACGCAAATAATTGACCATTAATCGCACATGCGTCTGTAACATGTCCATTCATCGCCGCAACACACATCTCACGCATCAATTTTGGTGCTACATTAGCTGTAACCGATATCACACCATGCCCGCCAAGTAACATCATCGGCATACCAGTTGCATCATCACCACTATAGATAGCAAAATCTTTAGGTGCCCGCAACAATAAATCTGTACCACGTTGCATACAGCCAGTTGCATCTTTTACACCAACAATATTATCAATATTAGCTAAGCGCAATATCGTGTCATTGCTAATATCACAAACTGTGCGACCAGGCACATTATATAAAATTTGCGGCACATCAACAGCTGCAGCAATCGCGGCAAAATGTTGGTATAAGCCTTCTTGCGTTGGCTTATTGTAATAGGGTGCGACCAACAAACAGGCATCAACGTTCAATGCTTTTGCCTGTTGTGTTAAGGCAATTGCCTCAGTTGTAGAGTTTGCACCAGTGCCAGCAATGACAGGTAAACGACCATTGACATGCTCAACAGCGGTTTTAATCAGCAAGCAATGCTCATCAAAATCAACAGTAGGTGATTCTCCAGACGTGCCTACGATAACGATACCGTCAGTACCTGCGTTGACATGAAAATCAATCAGTTTACGTAATGCCGCTAAGTCTAGGCGGCCATCGTCAAACATGGGGGTGACAATAGCAACCATACTACCTTGTAACATATCAAAACCTGCTTATTTAAAACAACCGCTATTTTAACTTAATAACAGCTTGAATATTATGAAAAGGAGCAACTATCTAATCAAATAGATCTTTTATAACCAATAGCGATTAAATTATAATTACATATTCTTTGTGTGTATAAGAGAATTTGTTTATATTCGCGTTCACAACTCGGCAAACATCGCTATTACAGGTCACACAATAGCATCGTTATTTAGATTAAACTTAACAACATAGTTCACGCGCTAAACAAGTTATAATCGCTTAAATTGTTTGATTTTTAACCTATGACTCAACACTATATTTTAATATTAATTAGTACTGTATTAGTCAATAATATTGTACTGGTTAAAATTTTGGGTTTATGCCCATTTATGGGGGTTTCTAAAAAACTAGAAGCCTCTATAGGGATGGCTGCTGCAACCGCATTCGTACTCACTGTCGGCTCAATGACAAGCTGGATTATCAATCACTATCTACTTGAGCATTATCATGTAGAGTATTTACGTACGCTATCGTTCATTGTCATCATCGCAAGCGTAGTGCAATTTACACAAATGGTCATGGAAAAAAGCTTTCCACTTTGGTATCAAATGCTCGGCATTTTCCTGCCGTTAATTACGACTAACTGTGCCGTACTTGGTGTGCCACTGCTCAACGCGCAAATGGGCGTCAGTTTCCTAGAAGCTAGTCTATATGGCCTTGGTGGCGCACTCGGTTTTTCGATGGTGTTGATTTTATTTGCTTCATTAAGAGAGCGACTAGAAGCCGCTGATGTTCCAACACCTTTCAGAGGCTCTGCCATTGCGATGGTCACTGCCGCACTCATGAGTCTAGCATTTATGGGCTTTGCTGGTCTTGATAAAATTTAAATACGCATTTAAACGATGCTAACAACGATATACATTATGTTGGGATTAGCGCTTGTTTTAGGCGTTGCACTTGGCTACGCCGCGCTCAAGTTTAAAGTTGAGGGCGACCCGCTTATTGCGCGTATTGACGCGATCTTGCCGCAAACACAATGCGGTCAATGCAACTACCCTGGTTGTAAACCGTACGCCACCGCTATTGCCAATGGTGAGGCCGATATTAACCAATGCCCACCCGGTGGTGAAGCTGGCGTACAAGCACTTGCTGATTTACTTGGCGTTGAGGCAAAGCCACTCAATGCCGAGCATGGTGAGACCAAACCAAAAGCAGTTGCATTTATTGATGAAGACACCTGCATTGGCTGTACCTTATGCATTCAAGCCTGCCCTGTTGATGCTATTTTAGGTGCTGCAAAACATATGCATACCATTATTGCGAGCGAGTGCACAGGTTGTGAGCTTTGTTTGCCACCATGCCCAGTCGATTGCATTACGATGGAACCGATTGAAGAAACCCCTGAAAACTGGAAATGGAAATACCCTACCATTCCGATTAAACCGGTGATGAAGTTGTAATGAACGCAATTATTAATTTTACAAAAGCGCTCAAATCAGCTAAAGAAATCCTCCGATTTCACGGTGGTGTAAAGCCGCCTGAGCGCAAATCAGAGTCAACACAATTGCCAATTGGTCAATTACCGCTACCTGAAAAACTAACCCTGCCGCTTAGACAACACATCGGTAATATTCCAAAAATAAAAGTAGCGATTGGTGACCTCGTCCTTAAAGGGCAACTCATTGCAGAGGCAGAAGGTATAGTTTCTGCCGCTATACATGCGCCAACCTCTGGTGTCATTAGCGCAATTGAGGATGCCGTTATCCCACACCCTTCAGGCTTGCCTGACCGTTGCATTACGATTAAGCCAGATGGTCAAGATATATGGACAAGCCTAAAGCCACAAAAGTGGAGAAACACGGACAGAAAAGCCCTAGTGAATAATATTCGCTTATCTGGTGTTGTTGGCTTAGGTGGCGCAACATTTCCAACCCATATTAAGCTACGCGCCAATGGTAAATCAGACGTACATACCTTAGTCGTTAATGCAGCCGAATGTGAGCCTTACATTACGTGTGATGATATGCTCATGCGTGAGCGTAGCGAGCAAATAATAGAAGGTGTTGAACTTGCGCAATATTTATTAGGTGCAAACACCATTGTTATTGGTATTGAAGACAACAAACCGGAAGCGGTAGCAGCAATGCAAGCTGCCACTGTCGACAAAAACATACAAATTAAAGTAATACCAACGCTTTACCCAAGCGGTGATGCAAGACGTTTAGTACACTTAGTATTAGGCCAAGAAATCCCATATGACAAACGCTCAACAGAAGTCGGCATACAAGTATTTAATGTAGCAACGGTGTTAGCACTTTATCGCTATTTTGAATTTGGCGAGCCATCCATCAACCGCATTGTATCGATGACAGGCAATGTCACATCACCACAAAACTTTGAAGTATTATTTGGCACGCCAATCGCTCATTTAGTAAAAGCCGCTGGTGGCGCAAAAGCTGAAACCAGTCACTACCTCATGGGTGGTCCGATGATGGGTTTTCAATTACCAAGTGAAGATGTCCCCATCACCAAAGCGGCTAACTGCATTATAGCGGCTTCACCTACACTGTTTGAAGCACCCCCGCCTGCCATGCCGTGCATTCGTTGCGCGCGTTGCGCAGATGCATGCCCTGTCAGCTTACAACCACAAGAGCTATATTGGTTTACAAAATCAGACAACTTTGAAAAAGCACGTGATTACAATTTGTTTGATTGCATTGAATGTGGTGCCTGTTCTTATGTGTGTCCAAGCGACATACCGCTAGTGCAATATTACCGATATGGTAAAAGCGAGATTATTGCTGCAGACAAAGCAAAAGAGACGGCTGATATTGCACGTGAGCGCAATGACTTTAGATTAGCCCGTATTGAACGCGAAAAACAAGAACGTGCCGAAAAACATGCCGCACGTGCGCAAGGTGTAAAAACAAATAGCGCAAAAGCAAGCAAAGAAACAGCGGATCAAGAACCCAATAAAGAAGATAGAGGCAGGAATACAAAACAAGCCGCGATTACGGCAGCGATCGCACGTGCTAAAGCACAAAAAACTGCCACTACTGCCGAAAGTGCTGCGCCGTTAAATACAAAAGCAAGCAGTGAAAGCGTGAAAACTGAAATCGCGGAAATTGATGCGCGTAGAGCATCTGCTAAATCAAAAGCTACTAAAGCCGACAGTAAATCAGGCATTAACCAAGAAAAACAAGATAAAATCAATGCTGCTATTGCAAGCGCAAAAGCCAAAAAAGCAGCCGCTGATACTGCCAAAAAAAATGTGGGAAATAAATAAAAAAGGTATGACACTTTGAACCATTCACCCTATATAACCAACGCACCCACTATTGGCAATATGATGCTTAAAGTAGTGCTCGCACTGGTGCCAGGTATCGCGGCTTATGCCTACGTATTCGGTGGCGGCATACTGGTGACAATCACGTTAGCCATCGCAACAGCTGTTGTTTCTGAGGCAATCATGCTTAAGCTGCGTCGCCGTCCTATCAAACCTTTTATCATGGATTTCAGTGCCATTGTAACGGCACTGCTATTGGCTTTATCCATTCCACCTTTGGCGCCATGGTGGCTTATTGTCGTGGGGACTTTTTTCGCTATCGTGATAGCAAAACACTTATACGGCGGCTTAGGCTACAACCCATTTAACCCCGCAATGATCGGCTATGCCGTTTTGCTGATTTCTTTTCCTGTCCTGATGACAAAGTGGCCTGCAGCATTAAGCCTTGCTGAGACCAAGTTAAGCTTTATGGATCAACTGCAGTTTATTTTTGGCGACTTATTACCGCAAGATGTCAAAATTGATGCAGTTACCTCAGCAACACCACTCGATTATTTAAAAACGCAACTCACACTTAAACAAGATATCGAGAGTATTAAAAATGCACCTATTTTCGGCGCGCTTGGAGGTAAAGGTGGCGAGTACATCACGGCGGCCTATTTACTAGGTGGTTTATATTTATTACGTGAAAAAATTATCACTTGGCAATTGCCAATCGCATTTTTAGGCACGCTAGCGGCTATCTCAGGTATTTTTTGGCTGGTTGACCCTGCCCATTTCGCAAGTCCATTATTCCATTTATTTAGTGGTGCAAGTTTCCTCGCTGCTTTCTTTATTATTACTGACCCTGTCAGCGGCCCTACCACGTCCAAAGGTAAACTATACTTTGCGGCTGGCATTGCAATCATGGTTTACTTGGTTCGTGTCTATGGCGGCTACCCTGATGGTGTGGCATTTGCGGTCATCTTTATGAATATATGTGTACCGCTAATTGACGCATTGACACAGCCTCGTGTGTTTGGACATAAGCAATAACATGGCAGACACCATATTCAAACACACGCTCACAACCGCATCTAAGCTGATTATTTTTGCATTGGTGTTTACTGCACTGATTTCTTATGTCTATGAAATTACAAAAGCACCCATCGCCAAAGCTGAAGAAGAAGCTCGCATGGCACTTTTCCGCCAAATTGTACCGCCTAACATGCATGATAACGATTTGTTAAAAGATGTGATTAACGTTAAACCAAACACGCTATTGGGTAATAAAAAGCCAACAGTAGCTAACCGTGCTATGCTTAATAATGCGCCAGCAGCCGTGATACTTGAGGCGATTGCGCCTGATGGCTATAACGGCGATATTAAGCTGCTAATTGCGATTAAACACGACGGCAATATTGCTGGTGTACGTGTGCTCAGCCACACCGAAACGCCAGGCCTGGGTGATTATATTGATATCACAAGAAGCAATTGGATTAAACTTTTTAACGATGAGTCACTCCAAAAAACAGCTGATAGTCAATGGGCTGTAAAAAAGGATGGTGGCAGTTTTGACCATATGGCTGGCGCAACGATTACACCACGTGCTGTCGTTAAAGCAGTGCATAAAGCATTACAATACTTTACTACCAATAAAGCAGCATTGTTTGCTACAGTAGATACCAAGCAAAAGGCGAAGTAACAATGGGTCAATACAAAGAAATTACTGAAAATGGATTATGGAAACAAAATCCAGGCGTGGTGCAGCTTTTGGGTTTATGCCCTACATTGGCTGTCACGACGACTGTCGTCAATGGTGTTAGTTTAGGCTTAGCAACAGCGCTTGTGATGGCGGCATCTAATGGCGCTGTTTCACCTGTACGTAAATTTGTGCCAGATGAGATTCGCTTGCCCGTTTTTATTTTGGTGATTGCTGCATTAGTGACTGTGATTGATTTGCTCATACACGCCTTTGCAGCACCACTACACAAAGTTTTAGGTATTTTTATCCCCTTAATTGTGGTGAACTGCATTGTGTTAGGACGCGTTGATGCATTCGCCGCAAAAAACACGCCTGCACCTGCCATTTGGGATGGCTTTATTATGGGCATAGGCTTAACGGTAGTATTAGGCATACTGGGCGCCATGCGTGAGATATTAGGTAGAGGGACACTCTTTTCTGGCTTAGATTTAGCACTAGGGCCAAATTTTAAAGATTATGTCATTACTATTATTGCTGACTACCAAGGCTTCTTGTTTGCAGCATTACCCCCAGGTGCCTTTTTAGGTTTAGCCTTCTTAATTGCTGCACGCAATTGGGTAGAAGCACGTAAAACGAACAGAACACCTAGCATGAGCGGTAGCAACGCACTTAAGCCCGCTCACTAATAATACTAGCCATTTATCATTAATAGACACTGGCCTAATCGCGATGAATGCTGAAAAAAGATTTGAAATTTTTAAGCGGCTAAGCAAAGCGATTCCAGAACCGACGACAGAACTAGCCTATAGCAGCACGTTTGAATTATTAATTGCCGTTATTTTGTCAGCACAAGCGACCGACAAAGGCGTTAATATTGCCACACGTAAACTATTTTCTGCTGCTAATACACCACAAGCCATTTTCGATTTAGACATTCTAGGCTTAGAGCGTTATATCAAAACGATCGGTTTATATCATACTAAAGCCAAAAACGTGATTGCCTGTTGCGATAGACTCATCAAGCTACATAATAGCGAGGTACCTAGCACACGCGAAGCATTAGAAGCCTTACCTGGTGTAGGGCGAAAAACTGCCAACGTCATCCTCAATACGGCCTTTGGTCAGCCTACTATCGCTGTTGATACGCATTTATTTAGACTAGGAAACCGCACCAAGTTAGCAACGGGTAAAAATGTATTAGCAGTTGAAAAAAAATACTTAAAAACAATACCCAAAGCATTTATGCAAGATGCACATCATCTACTCATTTTGCACGGCCGTTACACCTGTATAGCACGCAATCCAAAGTGTGGTGAATGTTGTATTGTAGATTTATGCGAATACAAACAAAAAATAATCCCCTCACCGCACCTCATGGCAGGCGAGTCATGAGCAGCATAGCAACAGGGCTTGCAATGGCTAGCACAGGCAATGCAAAAAGCCAACATTAAAAACCCAACGTCTGTTTTGCTATTTTTAAGCTCAGAGTTTGCTGCCAATCCAGAACCTGCTATTAAAGCGGCTGCCAAAGCGGCTAATTGCACACAGATAGTCGGTTGTTCGGCCACTGGAATTTTTACTGAAGAAGACTGGGTGCTCGATAGCCCTGCTGCTGCTGCAATGGTATTTAGTGACATTACCTTATCAACTACAAACGCCACGACAAAAGCGCCGCTAGTAATGACATTGGCTGCGCCTAACGCGCTGAATAGCACGTGGCTAAACAAAGCTGGCTTAAGGTTTGGTGGTATTTCTGGTGACGCCTCAGGGCGCGGGCCATTTTCTGTTTGGGAGAATGGCAAAGGCCTTACTCAAGGTTATTGCGATATAGCCATCACCAATGCTAAACCTGCCGTTGCTGCATCACATGGCTTAAAAATCATATCGACACCCCGCAAAATCACGAAAACCAAGGATCATGACCTACTCACTACTGATGATATAGATGCATTAAATGAATTAAACAACGCATGGGATAAACAAGACAAATCAACCGCGCCATTACCTTTTCATCAGTTGATTGCAATCCACGCTAAAAAATCAATTCACTTAGCACGTAATGAATATCGCATGGCCTCAATCATTTCATGTAACGAGGACAATCGCTCCATTACATTATCAGACACGCTACAAGAAGGTGACTGGCTTAGCTGGGCCATTCGTGATACTGATGCTGCACAAATTGATATTGTAAAAACAGCAAGCGCCCTAAAAGCAGCGTTAAATACTGAACCTAGCTTCGCGTTATTATTTTCGTGCTTGGGTCGTGGTCCATATTTTTATGATGGTGGCGACCAAGACCTAGCCTTATTAAAAGCATTATTTCCATCACTGCCCATTATTGGCTTTTACGGTAACGGTGAAATCGCGCCAATTTTGGGCAAAAATCAATTGTTGCAACATTCTGCAGTGCTCGGCTTATTCTCAAGTAATACGGCATCATGAGTCTATTTAACCCTTCAAGAAACGAAGTGCGCGACTTTTTCTTTACCACTTGGGAAAAGTTCAACCAACAATTACCACTCAGCGAGCTAGAAAAAATCGGCCTTAATGTTATTTCGATGCATCCCGAATATCACAATATACTCAACACACTAGAAAAGTTTAAGCATCGGGAGTATTTTCCTGAAAATGGAGAAACGAACCCTTTCTTACACATGAGTTTACATTTATCGATATTAGAACAAATTACAATTAATCAACCTATTGGTATTGCTGATATTTATCAACAGTTAAAAAATGAAAGTGGTGAGGAACATATCGCGCAACATGATGTGCTAGATTGCTTAGCAGAAACAATCTGGCTTGCACAGCAGAACAAAACTGGACTTGACGCAACACATTACCTACAATTACTAAAAGAAAAAGCGAATATCCACCATAATGACAAAACCTAATATGCATGACTGGCTTAATGAGCATGGCGACTATTTATATCGATTTGCACTTGCGCGCCTACGTGACCCGCATCAAGCAGAAGATGTCGTACAAGAAACATTTATGGCCGCCATCAAAAGCACTAGCTTTTCTGGAAAATCATCTCCCCGCACATGGCTAACAGGTATTTTAAAACACAAAATCATTGACATGATGCGTAAAAGAGTGCGTGAAATACCTGCATCAGAACTCATGAGTAATGAAGGTGCTAATATGGATGAATTTTTTGACGAAAAAGGGAAGTGGTCAGACAATCCTTTAGAATGGAATATGCTAGATAATGCTTTAGAGCAAAAACAATTTTTAAGTACCCTGCAGAGCTGTATGGACAAATTACCCAAAAAATTATCAACATTATTTTTACTACGCGATGTAGAAGAGACCGACAATGCCGAAATTTGTAAGGAACTAAAAATAAGTACGACCAATGCTTGGGTGATGTTATATAGAGCTCACATGGGAATACGGAGGTGTTTAGAAATTAACTGGATAAAATCTTAAGGAAAGGGTTAAGTATGTTAAATTGCAAGAAGGCATCTCAACTTATTTCGCAATCTTTGAATAAGAGTTTATCTTGGAACGAACGCCTTTCATTAAAGCTTCACTTACTAATATGTAAAAATTGTGATCAAATACGTCAACAGTTTCAAACCTTACACGTTGCTATAAAACGCATCGGTAAAAATATTGAAGATGACGAAACTATCATACTACCAGCGGAAAGTAGAAAACGAATAGAGCAATCGATAGATTCTATTGATTGACTATAGACCTGAGCAACTTTTTAAATTTTTTAACGTTAAGGATACAATCATGAATACTACTCAAAAAACACTCGCTTTAGCAGTTGGCGGCGCACTGGCTTTATCAGTTAGCACAACAAGCTTTGCTGAAACAGAAAACCCATTTGCAATTAAGTCACTATCTAGTGGTTACCAAGTTGCTGACAACCAAGCTAAAGGTACTGAAGGCAAATGTTCTGAAGGCAAATGTGCTGAAGGCAAATGTGCTGGCGATCCTACAAAAGCTAAAGATGGTAAATGCGGCGAAGGTAAATGCGGTGCTGAAAAAGCTAAAGAAACAATCGGCATTGACTTTTCCACAGCTGCACCACCAAAAGATGCACGCAAGGGAATGGCTGACTACTTAAAAACATGTGAAGGTGCAGCAGCATTTTTACAATTCCAAATTGAATCACCAATAGAAGCTAAGGCCATATTGGATAGCCTGCCTAAAGACAGTAACCATATTAATTACCCATGTCATCATTAGCTGACATACATGGCGTTGGTTTGGGGTTAAAGCGAGAGCTGATTCCTCAAATACAACGCCATTTTCAACATAAAGATTCTGATGCCTTAATTAGCAATATTGACTTTGTTGAAATAGCCCCAGAAAACTGGATAGGCTCTGGCGGTAAATACGCTAGAGACTTAGCGTGGTTTGTAGAACGTTACCCTATTGCCTGCCACGGCCTCTGCTTATCATTAGGTGGGCCAGACCCACTTAACACCAAATTCTTAAAGCAAGTAAAACAGTTTTTATCTGCCAATAAAATACCGTTGTACACCGAACACTTAAGCTACTGTAGTGATTTTTATCAAGGTAAGTCAGGGTATTTATATGATTTATTGCCTATCCCATTTACTGAAGAAGCTGTGCACTATGTGGCGGACCGTATCAAACAAACACAAGATATTTTAGGCCAGCGTATCGCCGTAGAAAATGCATCATTTTATCTAAAAGCGCCCATTGCCACCATGGATGAGCTGACGTTTTTAAATGCTGTGCTTACCGAAGCAGATTGCTGGCTACACTTAGACATCAATAATATCTATGTCAACAGTATTAATATTGGTTTTGACCCGCACGCATTTTTAAAAGGCGTGCCTGCTGAGCGTATTGTATATAGCCATGTCGCTGGCCACTACCAACAAACGCCAGCATTACTCATTGATACACATGGTGCAGATGTCATTGATCCAGTATGGCAATTAACCGAAGCGGCCTATGCTCTATTTGGTACTTTCCCAACTTTGTTAGAGCGCGATAACAACATTCCACCATTACCTACTTTAATTAAAGAAGTCGATAAAATAGCAGCGTTACAAACTGCAGCGGCAGGTGTTGAACAAAAAACAGCCATGAGCCATCAATTAGCCACCGCATGTTAGATTTCCAAAAATATCAACACGCGTTTACAGCACATATCCGCGACCCTAAAAATAATAAAAAACCAAACAACGTGAATGAAGAGCGCATGGTGGTATACCGTGAAGGTGTCTATAACAATATTTTTGAATCAGCATCGGTATGCTTCCCTGTTTGTCAGGCCACACTAGGCAAACAAAACTGGGATGATGTTGTAAGGAAATTCGTGTCTACACACCATGCAAGCTCCCCTATCTTTAAAGACATTCCGCAAGAGCTCGTTAAATTTTTAGAAACCGATGCTAAAACCCCGAACTATATCAAACAACTTGCGCATTACGAATGGGCAGAACTTGCCGTCGGCACCCAGCAAACTACAGATCCAACCTTGAGTAAAGCAACTGACTTACTAGGTGGAGTACCTGCACTTGCGCCAGCCCATCTGTTGTTGCAATACGATTACCCTGTGCAAAAAATATCTGCTCAATTTAAGCCAGAACAACCAGAAGAAACACATCTACTTGTGTTTAGAAATGCATCCTTTAAAGTCAACTTTATTGTGCTTAACCCCATGACTTATGCGTTGCTACAAACCACGCAGCAGGGCATCACGGGTAAGCAAGCACTCACATCACTAGCTGAAAAAATCCAACACCCAAACCCTGAAGCGATCATTGAATTTGGACATGGCGTGTTGCAAGATCTTCTACAACAACAAGCCATTGTGGGTAGCCAATAATTAACTTTAGTTGTTTGCTTAGATCAGTAAGTTAGCATTAAAATAACAGTCATCACACATACGTCAAGGTAAACAACATGAGCTCAACGATTAAAGCAACAGGCAGCTGTCTTTGTGGTGCCGTAACAATTAAAGCCGAAGCCATCAGTACGGAATTAGGTGCCTGCCACTGTAATATGTGTAGAAAGTGGTCCGGCAGTCCATTTCTAACAGTTGAATCTAAAGGTAATATTGATATTTCAGGTGAAGAACATATAAACAGGTTTAATTCATCAGAGTGGGCAGAAAGAGGTTTTTGCAATCAATGTGGTACGCACCTCTTTTATCGATTAATCGCAAACAATCAATACATGATGCCTGCAGGCTTATTTGATACAGAAATAAACTTAAACTTTAACCATCAAATTTTCATCGAAGAAAAGCCTGAGTATTACGCGTTCTCTAATGAAACAAAAAATATGACAGGTGCAGAAGTGTTCGCGCAATTCTCAAATGAAGAAAATACGTGACTCATTACTAACTTTAATTTTTACATATCATTTTAAACTTGAAAATTTTAAAATTAAATTATGATTACACTGATCTTGATTTAATTCCTAAACTAAGACTTTAATAAAATAAGAAAGAATAAAATGTATAAAAAATTACTATTAGCAACAATAACTACATCTTTATTTTCCGGATGTGCTTCAGTGCCCATGGAAACCTCTGAAAAAAACAATCTTACAAAGGAGTATAAAGTCCCTTCTGAAGATAATGCGGGTCTGTATATATACCGTCATGGGAGCTTTGGTGCAGCTTTAAAAAAAGATGTCTGGGTTGATGGTGAATGCGTCGGCGAGTCGGCGAGTCGGCGCGTAATGTTTTCTTTTACAAGGAAGTTAAGGGTATAAAGAACACACAATTTCTACTGAATCTGAATTCTCACCCAATGATTTAAAACTAAACACTAAAAGTGGCAAAAATTACTTCGTTCAACAATTCATAAAATTTGGCGCTTTTGTAGGTGGCGCCGGCCTAAAACTTGTCGATGAGGTAACAGGCAAAAAAAATATGGAAACATTAAATATGGCGCAAAGTGGCACCTGCAGCCAACAAGCAAAACCATCTAATTAAACATTTATCAAACAAGAAAATTGTAAACGCTAAATAATATTTAAATTTGTTTTAGTGCTAAATCAAGCTGTGGTGGCATTTCAGCTGATTTAGCTTTAACAAACCCGCTTAAACTTAAGCCTATTAACCTAACTGACTTTTCCCCTACTTCAGTACGCGTTAATAATTGTGGTATCAATTGTGTCACCGCAGCCGTATCCAGTACCTGCTCTGCTGTGTGTCTGCGCGTGATTTGTTGGAAGTTGGCATATTTTACTTTCACGGTTAACGTTTTAGCCTGTAATTTATGTTTTTCTAGGCTATCCAAAACTTGCTCAGCCAACACATTTAACTTAGTTATTAAGTCTTCAACCGATAAAATATCTTCTGCAAATGTTGTTTCTTTACCAATCGATTTTCGTTCACGCTTACTACACACTGGTCGCTCATCGATGGCTCGTGCAATATTGTAATAATATTGGCCTGACTTTCCAAAATAACTGACTAATTCCACCAATTGTTTTTGACGCAAATCATAACCAGTATGAATGCCTATTTTTTTCATTTTGGTTTCGGTTGCCGGGCCAATGCCGTGGAACTTTCCGATAGCCAAGTTAGCCACAAAGGCTTCACCTTGCTCAGGTTTAATCACATATAAACCGTCGGGTTTATCCATATCAGAAGCAATCTTAGCGAGAAACTTATTATAAGAAATACCTGCTGAGGCATAAAGCTGTGTTGCTTCTAAAATTTCACGTTTAATGGCCTGTGCAATACGTGTTGCTGAACCATCAAACGCTGCCGTATAAGTCACATCTAAATAGGCCTCATCTAAAGAAAGCGGCTCTACCTGTGATGCATAGTGCCAAAATATTGCTCTAATTTGATTAGATACCGCACGATAGGCTTCAAATCGTGGTGGCACAAAAATAGCCTGCGGACACATCCGCTGTGCACGTGAACACGGCATGGCAGAATGTATACCAAACTGCCTTGCCTCATAACTACACGCAGCAACCACACCTCGGCTATCAGGTTTGCCACCTACGATGAGAGGCTTACCCATATATTCAGGTTGGTCACGTTGTTCTACAGATGCAAAAAAAGCATCCATATCAACGTGAATTATTTTGCGTTGTCGTGCCACTTTATCATTTATTAACTGTTGTTAACTGGGTTGGAATCATAGCGTTATAATTTTACAACGAGATGCCTCGGAATTATTTTTAAACTAAAATAATTAACAAACCAAACGTTGTCTTTTAGCGTCGCCAATATACAGCCTAAGGTATGATGATAAGCACTTTATATTTAACACTACCCTTGTGAAGAAAACAAAACACATCAGCCTATTCGCACTATTAATGCCTGGCTTTTTAGTAGCGGCTACTGGTGTTGGTGCTGGTGACTTAGCCACTGCTAGCTTTTCAGGCAGCCAGCTAGGCTTAGCTATATTATGGGCAGTAGTGGTTGGTGGTATTTTAAAATTTACGTTAACAGAAGGCTTAGCACGTTGGCAGCTAGTCACAGGTAACACTTTTCTTGAAGGTGTTACGCAACACTTTGGGCGCGTAATTGGCTGGCTGTTTTTGCCTTATCTACTATTGTGGTCCTTTTTTGTAGCCTCCGCATTAATGAGTGCTTGTGGCATTACGCTACATGCTATGTTGCCATTATTCAGTGATGCAGCCAATGCCAAAGTGTTTTTTGGTATTGCATCTAGCCTAGCAGGTTTAGGACTGGTGCTAGCCGGTGGTTTTAAGTTATTTGAAAAAATAATGGCCGTTTGTATTGGCATCATGTTCGTTACTGTAATAGTAATGGCGCTACTGCTTTGGCCAGGCACATCATCTGTGCTTTCTGGTTTATTGATCCCCTCTATTCCAGATGCACAAGGTGCAGGCATTACTTGGACAGTTGCGCTAATTGGCGGCGTTGGCGGTACGTTGACGATACTCTGTTACGGTTATTGGATTAAAGAAAAAGGCCGCATAGGGCCTAAGGCCATCAAGACTTGCCGTATCGATTTAGCGGCAGGGTATCTAATGACGATACTATTTGGCATTGCGATGGTCATTATAGGCAGTACAATTGAAATTGAAGGACAAGGTGCGGACTTACTCGTCACACTAGCCAATAGTCTAGAAAAACCCTTAGGCCTTACGGGACGCTGGCTTTTCTTGATTGGTGCATTAAGTGCTATTTTTAGTAGCTTACTTGGTGTTTGGCAGGCTGTGCCGTATCTATTTGCTGATTGTTGGCGACTATTTTTAAACCCCGCTAGCCAGACCTCAACTCAACCTTCTTTAGACATGACGAAATCTACGCCTTATCGCTTTTATTTACTTGCACTTGCATTCATTCCGATGCTCGGTCTTTTCATTGGTTTTAAAGAAGTGCAAAAGCTTTACGCGGTGATTGGCGCATTATTCATCCCACTACTTGCAATTGCGTTACTAATTCTTAATGGCAAACGTACATGGGTGGGTGATTATGCTAACAAAGCGCTAAGTACTATTGTACTTTTAGCAGCCTTAGCATTCTTTGGTGCGATGGCATGGCTTAAATTATTGAGTTGAAATAGGTAAATGTCTGAATATAAATAAGCAGTGGCACCAATAAAAAAACCAGCTTCAAGCTGGTTTTAAATGAAGATAAAAACTATTCACCAAATACTGTAACTTCACGTTGGCTCGCTTCTAACACTACTGTTTCCTTTTGTGTATTGTCTCAATCCCACCAATCTTGAATTTCATCTAATGTGCGGAAACAGCCTTGGCATAAGTCGGTTGCATCATCAATTGCACATACACCTATACAAGGCGATTGAACCGCTTCGTTTAACTCAGACATTACTATCATTACTCAAGTGTTCATTTAATGTGTTGTTAACTTAAAGCACCATTAGTTTAAAGCACCATGGCACTGTTTATATTTCTTACCAGAGCCACAAGGACATGGGTCATTACGACCTACTTTTTCACCTTCACGCACTATGGGTTGGATAGCACTTTCAGCATTATCATTTGAAGGCTCATCGTCGGCAGCAGCATGTTGGTATTGCACATTTTCAGCTTCTTGCTGCTGTTCTACAGGCTCAAGGTCATCTTCTGTTTTAATCTGCACCATCATCGTGACTTTCGTCACTTCATGTTTAACGGTGTTGAGCAAACCTTCGAATAGTTGAAATGCCTCACGCTTATATTCTTGTTTTGGGTTTTTTTGCGCATATGATCGCAAATGAATACCTTGACGCAAGTGGTCTAAATCGGACAGATGCTCTCGCCAGTGGTTATCTAAACTTTGCAACATCACAGAGCGCTCAAATGGACGCATATTCTCGGCACCTGCTAGTTGCTCTTTAGATGCGTATTGATTATCAGCAGCCTCAAGAATACGCGCTTGTAATGTCTCTTCATGCAAATCTGGGTTTTCTGCCAACCATGATTGTATTGGCAGCTCAAGATCCATTTCAGCCGTAAGTGCGCGTTCAAGGCCTTGTGTTTCCCATAGCTCTTCTACACTGCCTGGTGGGATATGTGTAGCGATAATATCGAGCAACACATCATGACGCATCGCCTTGATTGTTTGATCAATATCACCTACATCTAACAACTCATTTCGCTGTTCATAGATCCCTTTACGTTGATCATTAGAAACATCATCAAACTCAAGTAACTGTTTGCGCATATCAAAGTTTCTGCCTTCTACTTTACGCTGTGCATTCTCTATTGCTCTTGTCACCATGGAATGCTCTATTGCCTCACCTTCAGGCATTTTCAAGCGCTCCATAATAGAAGCAATGCGGTCACCAGAAAAGATACGCAATAACTGGTCATCTAAAGACAGGTAAAAACGACTTGATCCTGGATCACCCTGGCGTCCAGAGCGTCCGCGTAGTTGATTGTCTACGCGGCGTGATTCATGGCGCTCGGTGCCAATAATATGCAAACCGCCCGCAGCAAGCACTTGCTCGTGACGCGCTTCCCATTCTGTTTTTATTTTTTCTATCTTGGTTTTTTTCTTAGCAGCGCTTAATTTTTCATTTGCTTCCACAAGCGCTATCTCAGGCTCTGGGTTGCCACCTAACACAATGTCAGTACCACGACCGGCCATATTGGTTGCAATTGTAATCATCTTAGCTTGACCCGCTTGCACAATAATCTGCGCTTCACGCTCATGCTGCTTGGCATTTAAAACTTGATGCTTAAGCTTAGCTTTGTCTAGTTTATTAGAGATCAATTCGGAATTTTCAATTGAAGTTGTACCAACCAATACAGGCTGTCCACGATGCTGACATTCTTTAATATCATCAACAACCGCCTGATATTTCTCATCAGGGGTACGGTACACTTTATCCATTGCATCTTTACGCTGCATCGGTCGATGTGTAGGAATAACCACGGTTTCTAATCCGTAGATCTGATTAAACTCATACGCCTCGGTATCTGCTGTACCGGTCATGCCACTTAATTTCTCATACATACGGAAATAATTTTGGAACGTAATACCTGCAAGCGTTTGATTTTCTTTTTGAATTTGCGCGCCCTCTTTCGCTTCTACGGCTTGATGCAAACCATCGGACCATCGTCGACCTGGCATCATGCGGCCTGAGAATTCATCGACAATGACAATTTCCCCATCGCGTACAACATAATGCTGATCGAGAAAAAATAAGTTTTGCGCCCGTAATGAAGCATTGAGGTGATGCACTAGCGTTATATTAGCCGCTTCATACAGACTTGAGCCTTCTGGTAATAAGCCGGATTGCGCCAATACTGCTTCAGCGTGCTCATGACCAACTTCAGATAACGTTACTGATTGTCCTTTTTCATCAACCCAATAGTCACCTTCACCCTCTTCGGTTGCTTGTTTGGTTAATTGTTTTGCGACATCATTAATTTGGTTATACAAATCAATACTATGCTCTGCCTGCCCAGAAATAATAAGTGGCGTTCTAGCTTCATCAATTAAAATTGAATCCACTTCATCCACTAAGGCATAACTCAATGAACGCTGTGTACGCGCCTCACTACTAAACACCATATTATCGCGAAGATAATCAAAACCAAATTCGTTATTAGTGCCATAGGTAATGTCAGCCGCATACGCCACCTGTTTATCTTCGGGACTCATTTGCGATAAATTAACACCAACACTTAAGCCTAAAAAATTATATAGTTTACCCATCCATTCAGCATCGCGTTTTGCCAAATAATCATTCACTGTCACAAGGTGTACACCTTTTCCCGTCAGTGCATTCAGGTATATTGGCAATGTAGCCACTAAGGTTTTACCTTCACCTGTTCGCATCTCAGCGATGTTGCCAGCGTTAAGCACCATGCCACCAATTAGCTGCACATCAAAATGACGCATACCCAACGCACGGACACTGCCTTCACGCACCACTGCAAAAGCTTCTGGTAGTAATTTTTCTAACCGTTGGCCATCTGCTTGATATCGCGATTTAAGTTCTTCTGTTTTAGCACGTAGCTCATCATCTGAAAGCGCTTGCATACTCGGTTCAAGTGCATTAATTTGCTTAACAATATGGCCATAATTTTTTACTAGCCTGTCGTTACGAGTGCCGAAAAACTTTCTGAATAGCTTGGGTAACATAGAGAAAATACCGATTTTCCGAATGGTTCGGAAACCTTAAAATTTTAAATTAGATTTGAATGTTAACTGGGGGTATTAATATTTAATTCAATAGTAAATGTTATTTTTTATTTAAATATTTCTTTGGATCTAAAGAATGTCCGTTAAGGCGAATTTCATAATGTAAATGCGGGCCTGTAGACCGCCCAGTACTACCTACTTTAGCAATCACTTGCCCTTTCACAACACGCTCATTAGATTTAACTAATAATTTTGAAGCGTGTGCATATCTGGTTTCTAAACCAGCACCATGACTAATTTTAATCATTTTCCCATATGCCGCACTAGTGCCTGACATTGTTACAATGCCATCTGCCGCTGCACGTATTGGCGTCCCTCTGTTTGCTGTAAAATCCAAACCTTCATGAAATGCTCTTGTTTTTCTAAAAGGGTCAGTACGCCAACCATAACTAGATGAGTGGTACGCTGCGGCAATCGGTTTAGTATTCGGCAACATATCTTTCAATACACTGTGTTGCAACACATCGGCTTCCACAGTATTCATATATTCATCTCTATCATCAACAGCTTCCACTAACGCCAATACAGCGGCTTTTAAATCTTCTTCAGTCATTGCCCTCACACTGACTAATGGGCCACCTAAGTTAGGTATAAGTGTGTTTGCTGTTGGTTTTTTTATATCTGATTCAGCCATTGTCTTTAATTCATCAACGCCTGCTAATTTTACTAATCGTTTATTTTGCGCATCTAATCGCATAATGCGTGCTTGCAGTTCACCTATTTGTGTCGCATAAGCATCTAAATGCATCTGCGAAGAAGCAAGATTGTCTTCTAACTGTTCTGGTGTAAGTACTTCAACACTAGTTTGCGTTAAACCCATTTCGGGTTTAACTAAGAAGAAAGTTAAACTAACAGCAAACATGACTAACAATGCTACCAACATAGCGACATGCAACATAGAAAAGGTCTTTGCCTTTACCATATTGTTAGAAACTAGGATAATATTCATCATAATGTTCGTTATGTTTCTCTAATTTAAAATTATGCGCAAAATAAAGTTACTCCTAAATAAACAGTTACCTAAAAACAAGCTCGACAATCATAGTCAGTTCGACAATCTTATCGTGCAGGCAAACCAGCACCTCAACTTGCAAGGCTTTTGGCAGGCCGCTACGCCAAAAACACTCGGTGACGCTAGCTTTGTTGGCAACCTAAATAACGGAGAACTTTCTGTTTATGCAAATAGTGCGGCAGTTGCCTCAAAAATCAAATTAACAAGCGGTAGCTTATTGACTCAATTACAAAACCTGCAAAGAGAAGATGCCCATTACAAACAGTGTAAAGTTACTAGAATTAAGGTTAGAGTGCAAGTGAAATCTCAAGAAAAGCCTGTAACTATAGAACCAAAAAGAATTTCTAGTGGCGCATCTACCATATTAAAAAATTTAGCGAGTGAACTTGGCGACACTGCTTTAGCGCACCAATTAAATAAACTAGCAAAAAAGACCTAATGCCACCTGTCCCCTCAGGCTTCTGATAGAGCATCTCGTCATAAAATAAACTCGCCCTAAAACAACTTAACCCATTAATTTAATTGCAAAAATTAACCCTGTTAAACGTAGGCTTGTGAAGTATTGTCCCTTTGCATGATTAATGCCATAATGCCGCAGTTGTTACAAACCATTTACATACTTTGTAACACTAATTGATGTTTAGTAGTTACTGTTTCAATCAATATAAATGCTGATTAATTCAGCAAAAATTTAGGGAGAAGTCATGTCAGATGTAATAATGATTGCCATTGCTGCCGCAATTTTAGCAGTGCTGTATGGCGTAGTAATGAGTAAGTGGATTAGTAATTTACCCGCAGGTAATCCACGTATGCAAGAAATTGCTGGCGCTATTCAACAAGGTGCGTCTGCTTATCTATCGCGGCAGTACAAGACCATTGCTATCGTTGGTGTTGTCCTTGCGGTGCTTATTGGCTGGCTATTAGGTTTCGATACTGCCTTAGGCTTTGTAGTCGGTGCAGTATTATCTGGCGCTTGTGGTTTTATTGGTATGAATGTTTCTGTTAAAGCAAATGTACGTACTGCCCAAGCGGCAACCAATGGCATCGCACCAGCATTCGATGTTGCATTTAAAGGCGGCGCAGTGACTGGCATGCTTGTTGTTGGATTAGGCTTACTTGGTGTAGCGGGTTTTTATAGCTACCTTGGCGCTGAAAATGCTAGTAGCTTGAACCCACTCATTGGCTTGGCTTTTGGCTCATCATTAATCTCTATCTTCGCGCGTTTAGGCGGTGGTATCTTTACTAAAGGGGCTGACATCGGTGCTGACTTAGTCGGTAAAGTTGAAGCAGGCATTCCTGAAGATGACCCGCGCAATCCTGCTGTGATTGCTGACAATGTTGGTGATAATGTTGGTGACTGCGCTGGCATGGCTGCCGATCTGTTTGAAACATACGCAGTAACACTGATTGCTACCATGGTTTTAGGTGGCATCCTGATAGGCGCTGGCTCTAATGGTGTACTTTACCCATTGATGTTAGGTGCCGTATCAATCATCGCGTCTATTATTGGTTGCTTTTTTGTAAAAGCCTCGCCTAACATGAAAAATGTTATGCCAGCACTTTATAAAGGCTTAGCTGTTGCAGGGTTTTTATCATTAGCTGCATTTTATTACGTGACAACAGAAATGTTTCCAGAGGGCATCACTAGTGATAGCAATTTCATATCAGCCAATGCATTATTTGGCGCATGTGCAGTCGGTTTAGTATTGACTGCATTGCTAGTATGGATCACTGAATACTACACAGGTACAGAATATGCACCTGTTAAACATATTGCGCAAGCATCGACTACTGGCCATGCAACTAACATCATCGCTGGTATTGGCATTGCCATGAAATCAACAGCGTGGCCTGTATTATCGGTCTGTTTAGCCATTTGGGCATCATTCCATTTAGCTGGCTTATATGGCGTTGCCATTGCTGCAACAGCCATGTTGAATATGGCTGGTATTGTGGTGGCATTAGATGCTTATGGCCCTATTACTGACAACGCTGGTGGCATTGCTGAAATGGCAGAGTTACCAAGCAGCGTACGTGATGTAACCGATCCATTAGATGCCGTTGGTAACACAACTAAAGCGGTAACAAAAGGTTACGCGATTGGCTCCGCAGGTTTAGCATCGCTAGTGTTATTTGCCGATTACACACATAAACTTGAAGGTGCGGGCATTGTTGCAAAATTTGAATTAAGCGACCCTATGGTCATCATTGGCTTAATCATTGGCGGCTTAATTCCTTTCTTATTCGCAGCAATGGCAATGGAAGCTGTTGGACGCGCTGCTGGCTCAGTGGTAGAAGAAGTACGCCGTCAGTTCCGTGATATTAAAGGCATTATGGAAGGCACCGCCAAGCCAGAATATGGTAAAGCAGTTGATCTACTCACAACCTCAGCCATTAAAGAAATGATGATCCCATCACTCTTGCCAGTTGCAGTACCGATTGCAGTAGGCTTGATACTGGGCCCTGTTGCCCTAGGCGGCGTATTGATGGGTACGATCATTACTGGTTTGTTTGTAGCGATTTCAATGTGTACCGGTGGCGGTGCATGGGATAACGCTAAGAAATACATCGAAGATGGTCATCATGGCGGAAAAGGGTCAGAAGCACATAAAGCAGCAGTGACTGGTGATACCGTTGGTGACCCGTATAAAGATACGGCTGGCCCAGCAATTAACCCGCTCATTAAAATTATTAATATTGTCGCTTTACTCATTGTGCCGCTATTAGTCACAGGTGGTATGCTAGGTTAACTGTCACATCACAAAAAAGGCGACTTTTAAGTCGCCTTTTTTAATGCTTAAAAGAAAGAAACAAGCTAAAAAGCTGGTTTAACCTCAGCAGAATTGTAACGGTCTACCCCGTCCATAATTTCTATATGCGCACCTTCAATACCTGCCCAACCCTCAATTTTTACCCACTTGTTTTTATCTAAATCTTTATAATGCTCAAAGAAGTGTGCAATCATTTCTAAACGCCAAGGTGAGACGTCTTTATATGTTTTTTGATATGAATATAATGCACAAATACTTTCGATAGGGACAGCCAATACTTTCGCATCCTCGCCAGCTTCATCTGTCATTTTCAACACACCCAGAGCGCGACAACGCACAACAACACCAGGCAATAAAGGCACAGGTGTTACAACCAGGATATCAACTGGATCACCATCGCCACCCAAGGTATGAGGAATATAGCCATAGTTACATGGGTATTGCATAGAAGTGCCCATGAAACGATCAACAAAAATAGCGCCGCTGTCTTTATCTACTTCATATTTTACTGGATCACCATTTGCAGGAATCTCAATAATAACGTTAAAATCATTTGGCAAATCCTTGCCAGAAGGAACAGAATTTAATGACATGGCTTTCTTTCTTGGTTCTTAATAAAGGTGCAAATTATAACAAGCAGTTGTAATAAAATCATTACATAACACTAATGACCTTAAACTTGTCTGCGACAGCTTTCAATAATCGCTTTAGGTGTGAGTTTTAACGCCATATAAATAAGTACTGGGATAATCAGCACATCATCAATCTGCCCTAACACTGGAATAAAATCAGGGATTAAATCAAATGGTAGTAACAAATAACCAATCGCTAATCCTAAAAATGCTTTTGCTAACCATGGTGTTTGTGGGTGCTTTAACACTAAACGATAAACCTCGAACTCTTGTTTAAGTTGCTTGGTGAGACTTTTTAGCTTTGCAAGCATAGTCAATCAAACCAATGGCTTACCAGTAATTTTTTCAAATGCCTCTAAATATTTCTCACTTGTTTTAATTGCAACATCATCTGGCAAAGTAGGTGCAGGCGGCGTTTTATTCCAACCAATACACTCTAGCCAATCACGCACATATTGCTTGTCATAACTCAGCGGGTTGCTCCCTACCTTGTAACTATCAAGCGGCCAAAAGCGTGAAGAGTCTGGTGTCAGCACTTCATCCATGACATGCAACACACCATCATCATCTAACCCAAACTCAAATTTAGTATCGGCAATAATGATGCCGCGTGTTAGTGCATAGGTTGCCGCCTCTGTATAAAGTTGAATAGCCACCTTAGCAACTTGTGCTGCTAAAGTTTTTCCGATAAGCGTTTCCACTTGTGCAATGCTGATATTTTCATCATGCTCACCAACTGTAGCTTTACTTGATGGTGTAAACAAAGCTTGTGGTAATTGTTCTGCAAGCTGCAAACCCGCTGGCAATTCAATATCGCAAATCGTACCTTTGACTTGATACTCTTTCCAACCACTGCCAACTATATAACCACGTACAATCGCTTCCACTGGTAACGGTTTTAACTTTTTAACAACAACCGCACGACGGCCTAATTGTGCTTTTTCAGCATCTGTATTCACAACTGAATTCGGATCAATGCCAGTCAAATGGTTTGGCACCACATGCTGCAACTTCTCAAACCAGAAATTAGCCATCTGCGTTAACATGGCACCTTTATTCGTAATACCTGTCGGCAAAATCACATCAAAAGCAGAAAGCCTGTCCGTGCTGACAAGCAGCATTGTCTTGTCATCAATGGCATAAATATCCCGCACTTTGCCCTGGTGCAAACGCTTAAGACTTTTAATATTGGTTTCGAGTAAAGGTTGAGTCATTAATTGCTAAGCATGAATTTAAGAATTGATTGGTCATTATAAGGGGCGGCATGCGCTTTGTCTCAGCAATTGCATTAGATGCAATTGTTCATTAGTTTTTTCGATTCATTAGCTTTTTCTGTTTTCACCAATCATGACAATTTTCATCGTGTTAGTGCCCCCGGGGCTTTCTATTGGTTCACCAAAAGTTAGTATCACTAAATCACCATGTTTCACTGCATTATTTTGCAACAATACCTGCTCCATTTCTTTCAAAATATCATCACGTTTTTTACCTGTTTGCTCAATAGAGAAAGGATATACACCGCGGTGTAACGTTAGTTTGCTACGGGCTATCTTATTTGGCGATAATGCATAAATGGGCGCTGAAGTATCTGCTCTTGATAACCATTGCGCAGTACTACCCGATTGCGTTAGTGTGGCAATTGCCTTTATATGCGCATATCGCGCGGTATGGATAACAGCCATTGCAACAGCCTCATCTACATGTTCAAAACTAGTCTTATGCTTATTAGCCAAATGTAGGGTGTTATATTCTTTTTCTGCCTCTAGTACCACGCGATGTACAGCGTCAACCGTTTCTAATGGGTATTGGCCTACTGCCGTTTCTGCCGACAACATAACTGCATCAGTGCCATCCAATACCGCATTTGCCACGTCTGAAACCTCAGCACGTGTTGGTATTGGACTCGCTATCATTGACTCCATCATTTGTGTGGCTGTAATTACCAGTTTATTTTGCGCCCGCGCCATACGTATCATGCGCTTTTGCAAACCAGGCACTGCCGCATCACCTACTTCAACACCCAAGTCCCCTCGTGCAACCATAATTGCATCAGAGGCTTCAATAATTTCCTCTAAATTTTCAATCGCTTCTGCACGCTCAATTTTGGCAACAATACTAGCTGTGCCCCCTGCTTTTTTTATCAGCGATTTTGCCAACAGAACATCTTTAGCATTTTTGGGAAAGGATATAGCAATATAGTCTGCATCAAGGGCAACTGCTGTTTTAATATCAGCGCGATCTTTTTGCGTGAGCGCTTCTGCACTTAAGCCACCACCTTGACGGTTAATCCCTTTATTATCAGAAAGCACGCCACCTGTTGTTACCACACAATGCACTTGCTTGCCTGCAATATGATCGACTTTCATTGTGATACGCCCATCATCCAACAACAAAGCATCACCCTTACTGACTTCTTTAGGAAGAGATTTGTAATCTAAGCCCACAGCTTTCTCATTCCCAATTGTACAGCCCGCATCTAAAATAAATTGATCGCCAACGTTTAACTCAATCTTACCTAATTCAAACTTACCGATACGAATCTTAGGGCCTTGCAAATCGCATAATATGCCAACGGGCCAGCCTAATTTTGAGGTGATATTACGTATTTTTTTTGCACGTTGCACATGCTCTTCTGTACGGCCATGTGAAAAGTTAAGTCGTACCACGTTGACACCAGCCGTCACCAAACGCGCCAACATTTCATCACTTGATGAAGATGGGCCTAATGTAGCTACAATTTTCGTTTTACGTGGGTGTAGTGGGTGTTCAACCAAATAATTTCCTATCCTTATTTTTCAATTTAAAAAAGAAACTTACCTCCCTTTTTTAAAACTTTTAAAGTTAGCTAACTACTCGCCCGCTGCTCTAAAATCTCAACCGCAGGTAATACCTTCCCTTCTAAAAATTCTAAAAATGCACCCCCTGCTGTCGAAATATAATTCACTTTGTCATCAATACCGTACTTTTGTATTGCAGCGATTGTGTCTCCGCCACCAGCTAAAGTAAAAGCTTTGGTACTTGCAATCGCATTGGCAATTGTCTTCGTACCTTCACCAAATTGATCAAATTCAAACACGCCAACTGGGCCATTCCAAACAACAGTGCCAGCACTTTTAATAATATTGACTAACTCTGCAGTAGATTGTTCACCGATATCAAAAACCATATCATCTGCTTCTATAGCAGTAGCCTCTTTTTTAACTGCAGGTTCATCCGCTGCAAATTTTTTACCACAAACAACATCTGTTGCAATCGGCACAGCCGCCCCACGTGCAGCCATCTTATCCATCAATGTGCGCGCTGTTGGCAGCAAATCATCTTCACATAGTGATTTGCCAACTTCATAACCCTCAGCTTTAAGGAAAGTATTCGCAATGCCACCGCCCACCACTAATTGATCAACACTTTCAGACAAACTTTCAAGCACTGTTAGTTTAGTCGACACTTTAGAACCACCAACAATTGCCACCATTGGGCGTGCCGGTTTTAATAAGGCTTTAGTTAATGCATCAAGCTCTTCTGTTAGCAAGATGCCTGCACACGCAATAGGTGCGAACTTAGCAATACCATGTGTGCTGGCTTGTGCGCGATGGGCAGTGCCAAATGCATCCATCACAAAGACATCACACATGGCTGCATACTGCTTTGCTAAATCATCGTCATTTTTCTTCTCGCCAACATTAAAGCGACAGTTCTCTAACAAGACCAACTCGCCATTTTCAGTAGTTAAACTACCTGCTGGCGCCTCACCGCTTAGCCAATTCTTAACCAAGCGGACGGGTTTACCCAATTTCTCTGACATCACATCTGCAACGGGTTGTAATGAGTTTTCTTCTGAATAAACACCCTCTTCAGGACGGCCTAAGTGCGAAGTCACCATGACCTTTGCACCTTGTTTAAGCGCATATTCTATGGTGGGCATAGAGGCTGTAATACGCGCATCAGACGTCACTTTCCCATCTGCCACTGGTACATTTAGATCCGCACGAATAAACACGCGTTTACCTTTTAAATCTAAATCTGTCATTTTTAAAAACTTCATTACTTCTCCCGAATAATCTAGCCAGCAAAATTTAAGATACAAGACGCATGTTATAAAAAAGTAGCTTGCACTAAAAACACCTGCGTATTTTGAGCACCTTGTAACACACCCGATGTAACACAATCGTTCACTTGCACAGCAGCTTATTATTTTGAAACGTGTTGCACTAAGCGCATGAGGTTACATGTATAGCCATATTCATTGTCATACCAGCCAACCACTTTCAAAAAGGTATCATCTAGCATAATGCTTGCACCTGCATCAAATACTCCTGCAGCCGGTTCACCACGAAAGTCTGTCGACACAACTTTCTCATCAGTATAACCAAGTACGCCTTTTAATTCATATTGAGATGCTTTTTTCATCGCAGCACAAACACCTTCCAACGTCGTTGATTTATTCAGCTCTACTGTCAAATCAACAACTGAAACATCAGCTGATGGTACCCGTAACGCCATCCCTGTTAGCTTTTTATTCAATGATGGAATGACTTTACCAACCGCTTTAGCGGCACCAGTACTAGAAGGGATAATATTCTCAAAAACGCCACGGCCACCGCGCCAGTCTTTTTTAGAAGTGCCATCAACTGTTTTTTGTGATGCTGTAGCTGCATGCACTGTCGTCATCAAACCACGTTTGATACCAAAACTATCATGCAATACTTTTACCAGTGGTGCTAAGCCATTGGTCGTGCATGAAGCTGCAGATAAAATAGCTTCACCTTTATATTCGCTATGATTTACGCCATACACAAACATCGGTGTATCGTCCTTACCTGGTGCAGAATACACGACTTTTTTAGCGCCGTTATCAATGTGAATTTGGCAGCTTTCTTGTGTCAAAAACACGCCTGTTGCTTCTACAAGCACATCAATACTATTGACACCCCAGTTAATATTTGACGGATCACGCTCAGCGGTTAAATGAATTTTTTTGCCATTGACAACTAAACAACCATCCTCTGATTGCACATCTGCATTAAAGCGCCCATGCACAGAGTCGTACTTCAACATATACGCCATATAATCAATATCATATGAGCAATTGATTGCGACTACTTCAATATCGTTAAATTCTGCTTCTTGAATCGCAGCACGTAACACCATACGGCCAATACGGCCAAATCCATTAATACCAACACGAACCGTCATTTAAAACCCCTAACCTTTTTGATGTCTCTATTTTGTCAAATAAAAAGGGCCTCATATTGAGACCCTTTTAAGTAGTAAATCTACAAATATTACAACACTGATTTAACTGTTGCGACTACATTTTCAACAGTAAAGCCAAAATGTTTCATTACATCACCACCTGGCGCAGATTCACCAAATGTGCTGATACCAACAACAGCGCCATCTAAACCAACATATTTGCGCCAAAAATCTGGATGCGCAGCTTCAACAGCCACACGCTTAACACCAGGTGTTAGCACGCTATCTTTATAGGCTTGGTCCTGACGATCAAACACGTTAGTCGATGGCATTGAAACCACACGGACTTTCGTTCCAGCAGCTGTTAATTCTGCAGCAGCGCCTACAGCCAAGCTTAACTCAGAACCGTTAGCGATGATAATCACGTCTGCGTTAGCCGCATCAGAGAATACATAACCACCTTTACGGACTAAGTCGAAGTCTTTAGCATCATGCTTAACACCAGGCACACCTTGACGACTTAACAACAAGCTTGTTGGTCCATCGCTACGCTCTGCAGCAGCAACCCAAGCGATTGTTGTTTCAATTGAGTCAGCTGGACGCCATATATCCATATTAGGGATATAACGTAGACCAGGTGTATTTTCTACTGGTTGATGCGTAGGACCATCTTCACCTTGACCAATCGAGTCATGGGTTAATACATAAACAACACGTTGATGCATTAATGCAGCCATACGCATGCCGCTCTTCATATAGTCAGTGAACATATGGAATGTACCACCGTACGGTAATAAACCACCGTGCAATGCCATCCCATTCATAATCGCAGCCATACCGAACTCACGTACGCCGTATGAAATGTAGTTACCCGGCGCTTTACCGCTCACATGCTTAAAGCTTGCAGTAGCCGTTAAATTAGAACCCGTTAAGTCAGCAGAGCCACCTAAGAACTCAGGCAGGATTGGCGCTAGTGCAGTAATTGCATTTTGAGAAGCTTTACGTGTTGCCACTTTTTCAGCTTTTTCGTTTGTTTCAGCAATAATTGCATCTGTTGCTGATTTCCAGTTAGCTGGCAAATCACCTGCCATACGGCGTGTAAATTCTTTAGCTTCAGTTGGGAATGCTTTAGCGTAAGCAGCAAATTTATCGTTCCAAGCCGCTTCTTTTGCAGCGCCTTTGTCTTTTTGATTCCAACCATCATAGACATCTTGAGGAATCACAAAAGGCTCATGTGGCCAGTTAATTTCTTTACGTACCAAAGCCACTTCATCATCACCTAATGCAGCGCCGTGACAGTCGTGTGAACCAGATTTGTTTGGTGAACCTTTACCAATGATTGTTTTACAGCAGATCAGTGATGGTTTATCTGTTACTTTTTTAGACTCATCAATTGCTTTTTGGATGGCATCAGCATCGTGACCGTCTACTGAAACAACGTGCCAGCCGTATGATTTAAAGCGACCAACTGTGTCGTCTGTATACCAACCTTCAATATGACCATCGATAGAAATACCGTTGTCATCCCAGAATGCAACTAATTTACCAAGACCCCATGTACCAGCTAACGCACAGGCTTCATGTGATACACCTTCCATCATACAACCATCACCTAAGAACACATAAGTGTGATGATCAACAATGTCGTGGCCTGGTTTGTTGAATTGATCAGCCATTAACTTTTCAGCCATCGCAAAACCAACACCGTTTGAGATGCCTTGGCCTAATGGGCCTGTTGTTGTCTCAATACCTGGTGCATAACCGTACTCTGGGTGACCAGCACATTTAGAATGTAATTGACGGAAAGAGGCCAACTGCTCCATCGGCAAATCGTAGCCTGTAAGATGCAGCAATGAATAAAGAAGCATTGAGCCATGGCCGTTTGATAGTACAAAGCGATCACGATCTGCCCAGTCAGCATTATTTGGGTTGTGGTTCATGTTGTTGTTCCACACAACCTCTGCAATTTCTGCCATGCCCATAGGCGCACCTGGGTGGCCAGATTTGGCTTTTTGCACTGCATCCATACTTAACGCACGAATAGCATTGCACAAGTCTGTACGTGTTGCCATTTTATTCTCCCTATTGATTAAACTGTTAAGCGTTACTTTTACACAAAGTAACGCCTTTATTGAATACTTGATAAAGTGGCTTATAAAACCACTTTCTTACATTAGGTTAAATTATTGCTTATATAGTGTTTTTGAGCAACAAGTACTTTTACTGAAAAATGGCAAGCAACTATGGTTGAATATTGCAATAAAATAAAAGCGCTAAGCAAATCAATGCTTAACGCAATTGAAAACAACCTCTATTAATCATTAGTGATATACGCTGTGCACCTCTGCGCAAAACAAATAACAACACACCTGCCATCATTATCCAAAAACGCGCTACTACAGGTAGTGTTAACTCTTTTTTAACTTGATTAGCTTCACCTACAATTTTTATAGGCTTGTCGTTCTGAGCAAACTTTTGCCCATCATTCGCTAATAATTGACTTTCAAACTGCACAGCAGCCAGTGTCACTGGCGCATTATTATTTTCTGCTATAAGCGTAGATGAAGACATAAATAAAAACGCTACTAGCATTGAAACCACAAACTTTCTAAACATATTTCTTACCACCCAGTTCACAAATAAAATCTAAAGTTAATTAGATATTTGCAATTTAGATGCCAAGTTAATATATTTTATTATTGATGTTGAATCAAGGGGTTAAATTTTTCTATGTATTACGATGTGTCTTTTTTCAACATTTAGTGTTGAAAAACTAAAAGTTATTTAGCAATAAACCAACTTAGTGAATGTATTACATCGCCACTGTTTTGCCATTAGAAATTGATGCCAGTACTGCTTCAGTCGCCCTACAGTTACCTTTAGCATCGTCAAAAGTCAGTAGTGGTGATTTATTATTCAATACACAATCACTAAAATGTTCAATCTCTAAATTAAAATGATCATGCACCGGCAATGCTTCTTCACCAATGTTTCCATCTTCCGTCTCCCAGCTGATAACTGGCACATCAGACCCATAAGCCCAAGCGTTATGACATTTGATCCACCCTTTATCACCAATGATTTCATACTCAGCTTTACGGCTACGCTCAAAGCTCATATCAAAGTGCCCAAAGCGCGCACGCCCTTGTGTATCTGGCCCAAAATCTAACACGCCACTTGTCACAACATCCGCGCCATGCTCATTAAGCTTGGCATGCGCCATCACCTTCACAGGCTCTACTGGTTGTCCTTTTTGTTGAAAGCACCAACGCAAACTATGAATCGCATAGGGGCCAATATCCCAAAGCGCGCCACCGCCATCAGCCATACTTCGGTTAATGCGATACATGCGTGCAGGCTTCATAAAGAAAGAAAAACTAGCCCGCACAGACAAGACATCACCAATCAATCCAGCATCGATCATCTCATGCAATTTTGTATGCTGCGGATGAAAGCGATACATAAAACCTTCCATCACCTTCACGCCATTTGTTTTGGCTGCTGTTTCAATGACGCCAATATCGCTTAACTTTGTCGTCATCGGTTTTTCTATTAGCACATGCTTACCTGCATTAATGGCTTTTAGCGCCCACTGCGCATGCTCTTCATTGGCCATTGGGCAATAAATTGCCTCAATACGATTATCCGAAATCAGGCTTTCCATCTCGTCATAGCACGTCACATCTTGGTGAGATGACGCAGAAGCATACTTTTCTAATGTTTCTTTTGCTGCGCCTGCTCGACGACTTGCGATTGCAATTAGCTGAGAGTTAGGTGCCGCTATGATTGCTGGCAACAAACGTTGATTCACACGTGCAGCACCTAAGATGCCCCATTTTAATTTTTGTTCACTCATGCTTCTCTCCACTTAATACTACAACCAATACTAGCAATTTGCTGTTTTGGGCCATAGCCTGTTTGCCCAATTTGTTTCATGGCGTGAAATAAATCACGCGCACTATCTGGTGCTGTTTCTTTACGGCTCTCATCAAAGCGGCCACGATATTGCAGCTCGCCTTTATTATTAAAGCCAAAAAAGTCTGGTGTGCATACCGCACCATAAGTTTTAGCTACAGACTGCGTTTCATCCATTAAATAAGGAAATGGAAAATCCATCTCACTAGCAATTTTCTGCATGTTTTCAACACTATCTTCAGGGTAATCACTAGGGTCATTACTCATAATCGCCACTGTATTAACGCCTAGCGTTTTAAGCTCGCGTGCATCAGCAATTAACCTTGGCAAAATCGCCTTCACATAAGGGCAATGGTTACAAATAAACATCACCAACAAGCCTTTTTTACCCATGCTTGCCTCAAGACTAACCGCTATATTGTCTGTGCTTAACAAATTAAATGCTGGTGCTTGCCAGCCAAACTCGCATACAGGTGGGTTTATACTTGCCATGCCTAACCTCTTTATTTATTTTCGCTATAATTGATAGTATTAATACTATCATTAAAACCTTATCACTAAGTATCACACTATGAGCAATTTACGCTTTTACAATACAGAGAAATTACAAGCTAGCACGACAGTCAAGCTGGATGAAAATGCAGCTAACCACGCAACGCGTGTAATGCGTTTAACAGTCGGCAGCACCATTAAACTTTTTGATGGCAGCGGCTTAGATTATGTATGCGAAATAATCAAAGTTGATAAAAAAGGAGTGCTGGTTAAAGTGCTCACTAGCAAGCCTGTCACAAATGAATCGCCACTTAACATCACCTTACTACAAGGCATTTCAGGTGGTGACCGTATGGATTACACTATTCAAAAAGCAGTTGAATTAGGTGTAACTCAAATCGTGCCGATTAAAACAACACGTAGCGTGGTAAAACTAAGCAAAGAAAGAGCTGAGAAGCGTTTAGCACATTGGCAGAAAATTATTACTTCAGCATGTGAGCAATCTGGCCGTGCAGTTATTCCATCAATAGTTGCGCCCATTACCTTATCAGAATGGCTAGCGGCAAACCCTGCCAAGAACCATACGCGCATTACATTAAACCCAGCCTCTAATGTGCGTTTAAAAGACTTAAATAAACCGAACGATTACATCGTGTTACTGGTTGGCGCTGAAGGCGGCCTAACGGATGAAGAGATAGGTTTAGCAAACAAACATGGCTTTACTGGCATACAACTAGGTAAACGTATCTTGCGTACTGAAACTGCACCACTTGCAGCGATTTCTGTTATGCAAACATTATGGGGTGATTTTTAATACTCGTACCGCACACGCTAACTCGGCTTTACCATCCGTCAGCACTCGCAAAAGCAGGTATCGAATTTAATCAAGCGCCCAAAATAGATGCCTACTTTCACGAGCTTGATAAAAATAGCCGCATCAAACAATGGCAAGAGTCAGCATGATTTCCACTTAACTCCCTTACCATTAAGTATAAGTATTGCGTTGACCCATTGAATACCCAACCACTCTCTTGATGTCGGACGAGATGCTACGATGACGTTAATATCTCATTTGAGAGAGTTAGCTCCGCTTAGCTTGGTTTGCGAACTGTTCGACACAAAACGTTCAAGCCATTATGCTCGCTGCCAAAGCGCGCGAGTTATTGATAAAAAGCGAATAGCGTTAAGCGCTGCTGCAAGTGAAAAGCATCGCATAAGCCGAGGTTCTGCAGGCAGTCGTTCCATTGTTCCCATGCCGGCTACGGATGGTATTCAAATCGGCCGATTTAAGGTTCGCCGATTGATGAAAGAGGCGCAGTTGTTGAACAAACAACCGAGCTCACATCAATATAAAACTACATTAGATGAACGGTTTGAGATACCTAATACATTTAGCCGAGCGTTTTCTGTTAAGCGCCCTAACCTTGTTTGGTGTGGTGACATAAGCTATATCTGGGCAGGCGGTGGTTGGGTTTACTTAGCCGTTATCATTGATTTATATTGACGACGAAGATATTCGTCTTTAGGCTACCTAAGCCCAAATGAATATGAAGAGGCTAACGCCTTTTAATTAACCCATCCGTTATTTCGAGGGAAGCTCATTACGTCCCAATTATATTTACCATTCTTTAATCAAACTATTATTATTATTAAATATATACTTTCTACACAACTTCTTACGTTAAATTTCAGTATTTTTATTGTATAATGCGTGCCTTACGCGCTCGTAGCTCAGTTGGATAGAGTACCTGGCTACGAACCAGGGGGTCAGGAGTTCGAATCTCTTCGAGCGCGCCAAATATAGTGTATGTTAAAAAAGTGAGCACTTTAGTTAGGTTGCTCACTTTTTTGTTTGTCCACACCCAAATAACACAACCCAATATAGTCGGTAAAAAGGCCATTTACTTTATCCAAGGTCGATGGTAACTTGGTATTTAGTTAAAAAATGTTAAATTGATAAGGTAAGTTGATGAAAGCTTTAGTAAAAAAATATCCAAAAGAAGGTTTGTGGCTTGAAGATATGCCATTGCCAACTGTAGGCAATAATGATGTCTTAGTCAAAATTAAAAAGACAGCTATTTGCGGTACTGACATTCACATCTATAACTGGGACGAATGGGCGCAAAAAACCATCCCAGTACCGATGATTACAGGTCATGAGTATGCAGGCGAGATTGTCGAGCTTGGCTCAAATGTTGATGATTTAAAAGTTGGCGACATTGTATCTGGCGAAGGCCATATTACCTGTGGTCGGTGCAGAAACTGTTTAGCTGGGCGCATACATTTATGCCCTAATACCATCGGTGTGGGCGTTAATAGAACAGGTGCTTTTGCTGAGTATTTATCTGTACCTGCAAAAAATATTTTTAAACCAAGCAGAGAAATACCAACTGATCTTTTAGCAGTGTTTGACCCTTACGGCAATGCTGTGCACACCGCACTTTCATTTAATATGGTGGGTGAGGATGTGCTGATTACTGGTGCAGGCCCTATTGGCATGATGGCAGCAATAGTTTCGAAACACGCAGGCGCGCGTAATATCGTGATTACCGACCTCAACCAATACCGTCTTGATTTAATTAAGAAAATTATACCTAGCGTTATCACCGTGAATGTATCAAAAGATAAGGTTGATGAAAAACTCATGCATTCACTCGGTATTTTTGAAGGCTTTGATGTTGGCCTAGAGATGTCTGGTTCACCGATTGCTTTTGGTGACATGCTCGATAAAATGATTAACGGCGGACACATCGCCATGCTCGCTATCATGCCTGCAGGTTCTGGTATTGAGTGGGATAATGTTGTATTTAAAGGCCTAACCATTAAAGGTATTTATGGGCGTGAGATCTTTGAAACTTGGTACAAAGGGTTGATGAT
>WASW01098893.1_pt1 | contig 92766 bp, 103 predicted proteins | sample 5698521 | NCBI WGS metagenome assembly WASW01 (sample SAMN11175560, study PRJNA528189) | sponge metagenome | isolation source: marine sponge | host: Leucetta | place: Antarctica: Western Antarctic Peninsula, King George Island | collected 2013-01
CCTAGTTTCCCTGAAGATGGTTATCGCGGTGAATATATTATGGATATTGCGCATGCCTATTTAGCCAAAAAAACCGTCATAGCAGATGACATGCAAGTCACCGCCAGTGGCGACTTAAATGATGAAGAAGCGCTGCGCAAATTTAGTGTGGCTTACTTACGACATGAGCAAGATTTAGATTTGCAAGCATTCCAAATTAAATTTGACGTGTTTTCTCTTGAGAGCACGCTATATAATGCTGGCAAGGTAGAAGAAACCGTGCAAGCCTTAATTAAAAGCGGCCATACCTACGAAAAAGACGATGCGCTTTGGTTACGCACCACAGATTTTGGTGATGACAAAGATCGTGTGATGCGTAAAAAAGAAGGGGGTTACACTTACTTTGTACCAGATGTGACTTACCACTTAGAAAAGTGGAACCGCGGTTTTAAACAAGTCATTAACGAGCAGGGCGCTGACCATCACAGCACCATCACCAGGGTGCGTGCTGGTTTACAAGCGCTTGATGTTGGCATTCCTAACCACTGGCCAGCTTATGTTTTACACCAAATGGTCACCGTCATGCGAGGTGGGGAAGAGGTGAAGCTTTCTAAGCGTGCGGGTAGCTACGTCACGCTTCGTGATTTAATTGAAGAAGTCGGTTGCGATGCAACGCGCTATTTTTTAGCCGCACGTAACGCAGATTCACAATTAATATTTGATATTGACCTTGCTCGCTCACAAACCAACGACAACCCAGTGTTTTATATTCAATATGCCCATGCCCGTATTTGCAGCGTATTATCACAATGGAATGGCGATTCAGCTATTTTTGTTAATTGTGATTTAAATGCACTAACCGCCGCGCAAGAAGCGATCTTAATGCAAAAATTAAATGAATTTCCTGAGATTGTGCAATCTGCAGCAAGAGATTTAACACCGCATACAGTCGCTAATTATTTAAAAGAATGTGCAAGTGAGCTGCACAGCTATTACAATGACACCAAATTTTTAGTCGATGAAAAAGAAACCAAGCTGGCACGTCTTGCATTAGTGACAGCAACACAGCAAGTACTTAAAAATGGTTTAGCCTTGCTAGGTGTTAGCGCACCAACTAAAATGTGACATCAAATAGGTAGAAAATTATGAGTAGAGATTACAAACCCAGAAAGAATAGCAAAAGCAAAGGCAGTCCTTTTCTTTCAGGTCTGCTGTTAGGTTTTTTGTTGGGTGTTATCGCAGCAAGTGCACTAACCATGTATATCAAAGGTGATACTAGCCCTTTCCAAGACAGTACTAGCAATAGTCCTGTAGTTGAATCTAGCAATAACCAACCACTAGAAAACACCAATACAGAAACAAGCAATGATTTTGATTTTTATACCATACTACCCGAAACGGAAAGTGCCGTTACTGAAAGAGAAATCAAAGACAATCCAACGATCATTAAACTTGACAGTACGTTTTTACAAGTTGGTGCGTTTCAAAACGAAGCCGATGCAGATAACATGAAAGCCAAACTTGCGCTACAAGGTTTTGAAGCAGTGGTACAAACAGCTTCTATTCCAGACAAAGGCAAATGGCATCGCGTACGTATCGGACCGCTCAATAATGTTGAACAAATCAATAGAATCAGCAGCAGCTTAAAAGATAATGGATTTAATGCCAGTATCATTAAAGTACAATAAAGAAACAAAACAATAGTAAATGATGATTAAATTGAATTATCTGTCATCGTTTATGGTCTGTTATCGTTAAGTCAGTATATATACAGTAATATTTTAAGGATAAGTAATGAATAAATTTTTAACCGCACTCGCATTAACTTTTACAGCAGTAACAATGAGTACCGCTGCTATCGCTGAGCCTCAAGAAGGTCAGCACTTTGAGCGAATAGCACAACCAATACCAACAAAAAATCCTGACAAAATTGAAGTAATGGAAGTTTTTTGGTACGGCTGTATCCATTGCTATCAAATGGAAACACCAATAACACCATGGATTAAAAAATTACCTGCTGATGTCACTTTTAAACATATGCCAGCTCTGCCACGCGCTGATTGGGGACCAATGGCAAAAGCCTATTTTGCAATGGAGTCTTTAGGTATTTTAGCTAAACATCACGACGCATTATTTAATGCCGTACACACACAAAAAGCATTAAACCCAACCGATGAAAAAGCGGCTATTGCATGGTTAACTGCTGCTAGTGGCCTTGATAAAGCAAAAGTTGAAGCTGCGTTTAGTTCATTCACCGTAGCAACCAACTTAAAGCGTGCAGCGCAAATTTTCCGCGCCTCAGGTGCAACTGGTGTCCCCAGTTTAATTATTAATGGTCAATATATTACTTCTGGCTCAATGGCTGGCGGTAATGCCAAAGCACTAGAAGTGGCTGATCATCTTATTAAAAATGTACGTGATGCTAAGGCTAAAGCCAAAATGCAATCAACAAAAAAGTAGCTGATAAAATTAAGTTGCCTACTAACATCAAGTAACTAAAACGACTTATTTTCTATAATATGCTTTACACCAACCCGCTGATGTTTATTCACAGCGGGTTTTTTGTAGGTTAAGATTCAGCATATGAATATTTTTATTACTGGTGCCTCTAGTGGTATTGGACAAGCACTCGCTAGCGAGTGTGCTACCAGATATCACAACACTTGTGTGCTAGGTCTTGTTGGCCGTCGATATGATGCCTTGCAAACACTGGCTAAAGTGTTAGAAGCGGCACATAACACAACCTGTGCAGTCTACGTACTAGATGTACGCGATAGTGGCGCTTTGCAAAAAGCTGCCGCAGACTTTATGACGCATTATGGCGCACCCAATATCGTTATTGCCAATGCAGGGGTTAGTCGCGGTACGTTAACTGAGAAAAAAGAAGATATCCCTGCATTTCAAGCCATCATGGATATTAATGTAATGGGCTTAGTACACACGTTTAGCCCTTTTATTACGGCCATGCGCGAGAATATTAAAAAAGACCAACCTGCGCAATTAGTTGGTATTGCCAGCGTTGCAGGTATTCGTGGGCTACCTGGCGCTAGCGCTTATAGTGCCAGCAAAGCAGCAGCCATTAGTTACCTAGAAAGTTTACGGGTTGAAATGAAGGCCTATGGCATTGCAGTTACAACTGTGGCACCTGGCTATATTCGCACACCCATGACAGATATTAACCAATACAAAATGCCATTTTTAATGGATGTCGATATTTTTGCTAACAAATTGATGCAGGCAGTAGAGAAGCAACGGCGTTTTATTATCATCCCGTGGCAAATGGGCTGGGTTGCAAGACTGATGCGGTTTATCCCACCAGTACTGTGGGACTGGGCTACGCGCAATGCTCCACATAAAGAGAGAACAAATTGGGATTGGTTATAGTGCCGGTTATAGTAATAGCTAAGAGTAAGCGCTCACTATTTTACTGTAACGCTCTTTGCTAAATTCCTAGGTTTATCAACATCCGTGCCTTTCTCAACTGACTTAACGCTTTAGCGTTTAGTGAAGTTGGTGACACCCTTTACGGGTGTGCGAGTGTTGTTCCTTCCCCACCAGCTTTTGACTATCGGACAACATAGACTCCTAAATTACTCTACCGTCACACTTTTAGCTAAATTCCTAGGTTTATCAACGTCTGTGCCTTTCAATAAGGCCACATAGTAAGACAACAACTGCACAGGAATGGTATGCAAAATTGGGGAGAGTACACCGACATGTCTCGGCGTACGAATCACATGTACGCCTGCTGATTCTTTAAAGTGACTATCTGCATCTGCAAACACAAACAACTCACCGCCTCGCGCACTGACTTCTTGCATATTTGATTTTACTTTTTCTAACAACGCATCATTCGGTGCAATCACAACCACAGGCATATTGCTATCCACTAATGCCAATGGGCCATGTTTAAGCTCGCCCGCTGGGTAAGCTTCTGCATGAATATACGAAATCTCTTTCAGCTTCAACGCACCCTCCATCGCAATCGGGTAGTGCACACCACGGCCTAAGAATAAAGCGTGTTCTTTATCGCCAAACTGTTTTGCCCACTCACTAATTTGCGGCTCTAAATTAAGCGCATATTGCACGCTTACGGGCAAATGACGTAGCGCATCAATATATTCGTCTTCTTGTGCTTGTGCTAATAACCCACGCTGTTTGGCTAACGTAACCGCTAGTGTAAATAAGGCCACAAGCTGTGTCGTAAATGCTTTGGTAGATGCCACACCAATCTCTGCACCAGCACGCGTATAAAACACCAATTTTGATGCGCGTGGTAAGGCACTTTCCTGCACATTGCAAATTGATAAACTTAAATCTTGCCCTAAACTTTTTGCATGTTTCAGCGCCTCCATCGTATCTAAAGTTTCGCCTGATTGCGAAATAGTCACGATGAGTTGATTAGGGTTTGCTACTGATTCTCGGTAACGATATTCACTGGCGATTTCTACATTAGTCTGTATTTTTGCAATACTCTCTAACCAATATTTAGCGGTAAGGCCGGCATAATAACTAGTGCCTGCAGCTAAAATTAAAACACTATCGACTTGCTTAAATACAGCTTCAGCCTCTTGACCAAAAAGTGCTGGTGAAAAGCTTGCATCATCAATTAACGCTTCAATCGTGTCTGTTAAAGCCCGTGGCTGCTCATGAATTTCTTTTTGCATAAAGTGCGTATAAGGGCCAAGCGCTAAGCTCGCTAACGAAACATCACTCACATGTATTTTTCGTTCAACTTGGTCATCGCTTGCATCCCAAATAGTCACACCACTGGCTTCTACTTTTGCCACGTCACCATCTTCTAGATAAATCACCTTTCGTGTCACAGAAAGCACCGCTGACACATCTGATGCAATAAAGTTCTCACCTTCACCAATCCCCACTAATAACGGGCAACCTTGGCGGGCTGTAATCATGCTATCTGGTTCTTTAATAGAAATAACGCTAATGGCAAATGCGCCTTTAAGCGCTTTAACAGCGCGTTTTACGGCTGATAATAAATCATCGCCCTTATCATGGTAATAATGAATCAAATGGGCAATCACTTCGGTATCGGTTTGTGAGGTAAACGTATAACCTAAGCCCATTAAACGATCGCGCTGCTCATCATGATTTTCAATAATGCCGTTATGTACAACCGCAATTTCATCTTTAGACACGTGTGGATGTGCATTACTCTCAGTCACACCGCCATGCGTTGCCCAACGTGTATGACCAATGCCCGCCATCCCAGATAAATTAGCATCTAATGCTTTTTCTACCATGGCTGCAACACGACCTACTGCACGCACGCGCGCTATGCCATTATCATTTAGCACCGCCACACCAGCTGAATCATAACCGCGATATTCTAATCGGCTTAAGCCCTCAATCAGTGTTGAAACAACATTTCTACTAGCAACTGCACCTACAATTCCACACATATTTTACTTATTCTTTCTTTATTTTCACTGGGCGCTTCCAGCTCTTAATCGACTTTTGCTCTTTTGCTCGACACAACGTTAACGCATCAGCTGGCGCATCCTTTGTAATCGTCGAGCCCGCTGCGATCGTCGCACCTTTACCAACGGTTACTGGTGCAATCAATTGTGTGTCTGAGCCGATAAAAGCTTCGTCTTCAATAATCGTTTTAAATTTATTAGCACCATCATAATTACAAGTAATGGTGCCAGCACCAATATTAACCTTTTTACCTACAATCGCATCACCCACATAACTTAAGTGATTGACCTTACTACCAATACCTAGCTGCGTATTTTTTAGCTCTACAAAATTACCAACATGCGTTTGAGCCGACAGTATCGTGCCAGGGCGTAATCTAGCATATGGTCCAACGCGGCTATTTTCACCAACCTTAGCGGCTAAAATATGTGTAAAAGGCGCAATCACCGTGCCAGATGCAATTGTTGCGTCTTTAATCACACAATATGGGCCTATTTTTACGCCCTCGCCTAAACTAACATTGCCCTCAAAAACACAGCCCACATCAATTTCTACATCTTGGCCTGTTGCTAAAGTGCCACGCACATCAATACGCGCAGGGTCTAACAATGTTACCCCTTTTTTTAATAAAGCCACCGCATATCGGGTTTGATAAACACGCTCTATTTGCGCTAAATCCAGCTTGCTATTAATACCGGTTACTGACCATTCATCATCAATCACTTCAGCAGTCACATCCACACCATCTTCAACTGCAAAACCCACAATATCAGTCAAATAATATTCTTTTTGTGCATTGTTATTACTTAATCGATTGAGCCAGTTTTTCAAGTGAGCACTTGGCATTGCCATCATGCCAGTATTCACTTCATCAATCGCCCGTTGCGCCTCCGTGGCATCTTTATGCTCAACAATCGCCGTCACCAAATTAGCACTATTGCGAATAATGCGTCCGTAACCAGTCGGGTCAGTTTTTTTGAATGATTGAATCACCAATTGCTCACTTGCCCGTGCAAGTAAACGCTTACATGCTTCAATATTCACTAGCGGGACATCACCTAATAATATTAAGGTCTGTGCATCAGCATCCAAATACGGCACAGCTTGTTGTACTGCATGGCCAGTGCCTAATTGTTCTTTTTGCGCTGCCCAAATAATGTCTTCTTGTGTAAATGCCTGTTGCACCACATCACCGCCATAGCCATACACCACAATTATTTTTTGTGGGTTTAAGCTTTTTACACAATCAATCACATGCCCCAAAATTGGTTTGCCACCAACCTCATGCAGCACTTTCGGTTGATTAGCATGCATGCGCGTACCTTTACCTGCCGCTAATATAATGACATTTAGTTTAGTATTTGTATCCATATTAATATTCTACTATGAGTTAAGTAAGCACCATGACATTAAAGCGCATCTAATGGGCTGTTCACACCACGGCCCCCACGATTAAGTACATGCGTATAAATCATTGTCGTTTTTACATCAGAATGCCCAAGCAACTCCTGCACAGTCCTAATATCATAACCACCCTCTAACAAATGGGTCGCAAAACTATGTCTTAGCGTATGTGGTGTCCCTAATTTAGTAATACCAGATAATTTGACCGCCTTCTTAACCGCACGTTGAATTGTTTTTTCATCTGTGTGGTGCCGCCGCGTTTTTTGTGATCGTGGGTCTATAGACAACTTTACAGAAGGAAATACATACTGCCAAGACCAAGACTTGCCTCCGCTCGGGTATTTCTTATCTAAAGCCATTGGCATATAAACCTCACCAAACCCCGCTGCTAAGTCTTGACCATGCAATGACTGCACCTTTAACAAATGCTGTTTAAGCGTCTCAATCAAGCTCGCTGGCAACATCGTCACCCTATCTTTAAAACCCTTACCTTCTCGCACTAAAATTTCTCTTCGCGCTAAATCAACATCTTTAACCCGCAAACGTAAACATTCCATCAACCTTAAACCGCTGCCATAGAGCAAACTAGCTACCAGCCAAGTAGTCCCATCCATTCGTGACAAAACCGCCAGAACTTCATCCTGACTTAGCACCACAGGCATCCGCTTAGGTGTTTTTGCCTGCGTCACATTATTTAGCCAAGGCAACTCCATTTCCAACACTTCTTTATACAAAAATAATAAAGCACTTTTTGCTTGATTTTGCGTGCTAGCCGACACATTGCGCGTAACCGCTAGGTAACTTAAGAACGACTCAACATCTTCAGCGCCCATCTCTTTAGGGTGCCGCTTGCCATGATGTAAAATATAGCGTTTAATCCAATCTGTATAAGATTTTTCAGTCCGCAAGCTATAGTGTTTAACGCGAAGCTTTGCGACAACCTGCTCTAATAGCCTAGGTGGCTGAGAATCTATAGGTGTATTTGTCATTTCACAAAACCTTAATTTTGGTGTGATAAAAAATAATAAATGATTGATTTTAATATAACAATACAATATCACAACACATTAGACACCTGTCCTAATAAAATATTAGGGTCGTTTTTGGTGTCTACTTTACGTTAGGCTTGATAGGATGAAAGTTTCTTCTTACATAATTATTTTAGCTACCCTGTTGGCTACGCTGACTATAGGGGTTGATGTTATGAGGCATCCATCTGACATGTTTGTGTTCTGTTTGAGTGCCTCACCATATATCCTTTTAGTAATACTGGTAAGGGTAGCTACCTCAAAAGTAGCAAAGATTGGTTCACTTGTACTATCAATGATTACTTGTGCTTTTGGTTTATACGGCTTTATTTATACGTCTTATTTTTATCATGATGTAATGCTGAGCGTAGTCTATGGACTATATACACTTATTCATTGGGCTGGTTTGGTTATCCTGTCAATTCCAGTGCTTTTATTAAACAAAGTGAAATAGCATAACAAGGCCAAGCACAAACGTACAGCAAAAAAGGCGCGCTGTGATGGACTCGCTACCCTGCGTTTCACGAGCCTGTGTTGGCGACGTTAGGCCTCGTTTTAACACCTCTAGTTTTTTGTTTTAGTTAAGCTAGTAGTTTTTAACAGCATTTAGGTCTGTGTAGTTCGTGAGTTTTGCGGTTGTTGTTTGCCTTTTGCCTCTATGCATTTTTAATGCATCTAGGCATTTAAGGCCGTTATCAGTTTTATCTGTTATGGTTTTAAGTGTCAGTTTTAGTTAATTCAAAGTTAGGGCTTTCCATGGTTAGTTTTGTGCAGTTTCACACTCAACGCTTTGCTCCACAGCCTAACCCCACATTCAAGCGGGACTACCTTCGGTAGCCCCTTAATTTAACGTTATGAACCCAAGGAGGATTCGGCATGAGCTCAAATTCAGAAGGAATTTTCGGTTTAATGGGCTGCTTACTTATAATTCTCACCCTAATATATGGCCTGTTTCAATTTCACATAGGCTACATATGTATTGAGCATCATTTAGGCTCTGGTTGGGCAATAGCAGCCATAATACTTGCATTTATGCTTAGATTTACCCTCCCTATAACAATAGGAGCTTTCTTTGGTGCTATGGATGTATGGGGCTGGCATTGGGCTGTTGCACTATTATTTGCAGCTCCTGGTCTAGCATTCATGGCGCTGATGATTCCAGGTATATTTGCTTCATCACTTGCTAAAATCAAAAGGTAACGAGTGTACATAACCCCTCATTCAAGCGGGACTTGAACTTGCCCCGATAAAGTAGACACATCCACCTAACTTTAATTAGGAGATGTAAAATGGCAAGAACGATTAAAAGAGCATACGCTCGTTATTCAGATGACTTTAAAGCTGAGGCTGTTCGATTAGCTTCTCTTTCAGGCGTGTTAGTACAAGATGTGGCGTAATCACTAGACATTCACCCCTTTATGCTGTCACGATGAATAAATAAAGGAATAAATAAAGAATAAATAAAGGGACGCTACCCTTTTCCAGCAAGCCACTGGTAATAAGTGCCTTATTAACCCCAGCAGAGATAAAATAAATGGTGTCAGATTGAGAGATAAAAGGGTAGCGTCCCCTTGTTTTTAGGCTACGCACTTTCTCTAAAAAAATAGACACTTAATATTTGAGTGGTCTTGACCATACAGAAATAAATTAGACCAGTATTTAACCGGTCTAATTTAGATAAATACTGTTTTAAAAAGTTAGAATTTGGAAACCTGCTTGCGTATACTGACGATAGCTCATAAAAGGGCCGCTATTTTCTAGTAATTTTACTGAGTGTTGTTTCATCGCTTCAGTTTGCCCAAATGCATTAGCACAGAACCCACATGCACCATCAACTAAACTTTTGGCTGCTTCATATAATCCGTGTGCAGGATGGTCTGCTTGTGCCAAACTAGTAGGCCATTTTGTCCCCGTACCCGTAAATACAATTCGCACTTCATCACCAGCTTTATCGTACTCGCCAGCTGCCGCGAGTGCGTTTACAACGCGGCCTAAACCTTCATCAGTACCAGTATCTGCTAAAATTACAATCGCTATTTTGTTGCTCATTTTATCTGTCCTTTATTAATGTAGTGCTTATTGCACAAGAGCATTGTGTTGCAATAGCCGATACTTATGGTATTATTTAGTATCAAATAATTACCTTTAAGTATCACAATGGCGGATCGTTTAGCAAACTTTTTAAATCAGCATCAATTAAGTGCCCGTATGTTTTTTACAGGAACCTTGTGTGATAGTTCTGATTTTGATCAAAATATGGGTGGTGGTTTTTTACACCTTATTCGTAAAGGAAAAATAAAAGTCCACTCATCTGCGCATGACAGTATCTTTATTGAAGAACCTAGCTTATTACTATACCCAAGACCAGTTAAACATCAGTTCGTGACTGATGGTAATGTAGACTTAGTTTGTGCAATCATAGATTTGGACGGTGGTTCTAATAGCCTATTGATAAACGCTTTACCTAAAATAATGCTAATGCCGCTCTGTGATATGCCTAATCTAGCAAGCACACTCAGTTTATTGTTTACTGAAGCAGAACAGAAACATTGCGGGCGGCAAGCTGCTATTGATAGGCTTTTTGAATATCTACTGATTCAACTTTTGCGTTACATGCTTGATAACAACCAGACTGGCGTTGGGTTGCTAGCGGGGTTAGGAGACATAAAACTAGCCAAGGCAATTACTGCGATGCATCTAGACCCTAGTTACCGCTGGTCTCTTGACGCGCTGGCAGACAAGGCGGGGATGTCTCGTGCCAGGTTTGCTGTTCATTTCAGAGAAACTACCGGCACGACTCCCATTGATCACCTAACTAAGTTCCGAATTACATTAGCACAAACACTACTAAAAAAAGGCAAACCTACTGGAGTGGTTGCTAACGAGGTTGGTTATAATAGCTCTGCAGTATTCACTAGAGTTTTTAAAGCACAGGTAGGGCATTCACCCAAAGCTTGGCTTAATCTTAGTTAATAATAATCCACATTTAGACTGCTCTCAGCCTATAGTTCTTGATTATTTTATTCGCAAAACACGTTTCTCTAGTGCATCATATTAAGAGAGGCTATCTTGGTAACCTGCTTATTATCTCGTTGCTCATCTGCTCTGAATAGAAAAGCTTAGGGAGTAGCCCTTGTTTTGATTGGTGGCTGTAAAGTTAACCGAGCCTGTGACACACCGACCTTCAAGCTAGTGTTAGAGAAAGTAATCACCGTTATAAACAGTCGAAATAATAGGTTACAGCATATTAATTAGCTGCCCACCGTACCAAGTGAATTTTCATACCAGCTCGATAATGTTTTTAAGCGACTATATATTGCATCCGCTTTTAGTATTTATTATAGTATGGTTAATCATTGCTTAACACTAAGAATTAAAAAGAAAAACATATGAACCACACTACACTATCAATCGCGTTATACGAACACGTGCATCTGCTTAATAACTGTTAAGCATAAAATGAAAATCGGCCTATGGAACATTGATCACCCGGAGATTGGTACTCAATCTCGCGCAAAGCAAAACAGGTACGAAAGGATCTTGAACTTTCTTGAAAACGCTTGCTGTGATATCTACGTTTTATCAGAGACAAACTCAGCACTAATTTTACCTGGTTACCAGGCCCAATTTACTGATGAGAGTCCGCTCAAGAGGCAGTCTCGGTCGTGCGCATACCCAAACAACCATCATCAAGTTGGTGTATATTCTCGCCATTTAATTTCTAAAGTTGATATCCACGAACCAATAAATGGCACTTTCTGTCAGGTTCATGACTCTGAACTAATCGAAAATCTATATGGAAATGTGGTAACAATTAAAGACCAATGGAAAAAAGATAGCGCTTTAAAATACACGGACAGGTTAAACGAACAGATAAAGGCCATCAATACACTTCCTAATAGAAAAACAATCGTGGCAGGAGACTTCAATCTCAGGCTAGGTTGGTCTCTAAAAGCCAAAGCCCATGAAACAGTAGCGTACGAGCTAGAGAGCAAGGGCTGGGTTTGGCCAACAAAGATGCAAACGCAGACGGTGCAGCACGTACTTCATACGCCAGATATTTCTGTTGAATTCACAATAGATCAAAGCGTCAAAGAGAACTCTCCTACTCCCAGTCTCTCAGACCATCCTTTTATGCTTATCAATGTCAGCACCTGATGCTGCTAACAAGTGCATGGCGCCGGACGCGGAAAGCCACACCACTGATGCGGGCGTTATGAACATAATATAAAATATCTTAATTTGAATGATTATTTACATAAATAACTAAAATAAAAATATTCCATGAATAGAAGTGGCGTTACGACAGCTAACTAAAATACGCTATGTACAATCGAGAAAGCTTTTATGAATAGATGTGAGTGGGCAAATTCAAGCCCTTTAGAAATCCGGTACCATGATGACGAATGGGGTGTTCCCGTACACGATGACCGAATGCTTTTCGAAATGCTTCTCTTGGAAAGCGCCCAATCCGGGCTGAGTTGGGCAACAATACTTAAGAAACGAAATGGCTATTTAGAAGCATTTGACAACTTCGAAGCTAGAAAAATAACTAAATACTCACCTAAAAAAATCGAATCTTTGTTGAAAGACACAGCGATTATCAGAAACAAACTAAAAATAAATGCAACCATTGAGAATGCTAAAAGCTTTCTAGATATCCAGAAAGTATATGGCAGTTTCGATAAGTATATTTGGTCATTTGTAAGCGGAAAACCTACCCATAACAAATGGAAGTCTATAACTGATGTTCCATCTACTTCTCCTGAGTCAGAGAAAATGAGCAAAAGCCTAAAGAAAGATGGCTTTAAATTTATTGGTCCGACCACCTGTTACGCATATATGCAAGCTGTTGGTATGATAAATGACCATACTGCTTCTTGTTTTAGATACAAGGAAGTGGAAAGCCTACAAAATCATACATAATAGTACTTCAAGTCATTCACTTTTCTTATTGAGCGCTCCGTATTGCTGCGCGGCCTTTAAGTAAATGTAAGTTCAAAAAATTACTGTTGAAGAATAGATTAGAATAAAAGGGTAGCATCTCTTTCTTAACATCTATTAGAAAGCATATCAATATATGAAGAAACTTAAAAACGAAAAAGAACTAGTTAAAAAGGCAATCGCCGAAGGCGTTAAATATGGTGAAGGAAGAGGTGTTGTTGAATTTGAACCAACAGACTCTGCAACTGAAAAAATAGAATATATATACCGTTTATTAGTACACGATAAAGTAATTCAGCCGGTTCCACAGGATCAAATTTCCCAGCTCACAATGAAACACAAACTTGCCATTTGGGCATCAAAGCTAAAATGAGGAAAGTTATGAGGCAAAATTCGCTAAAAATAAATAGCTATAAACCAATGCCTCCTAACAAGCATATACAGTCGGACAAAGTAGCCGTTGATGCGAAACGCTATGAATTACGATAATGTTTCCAGATGTATGCTTTATTCAGCCGTGCGCAATAGCGGATACCTATTTTAATTTATCTCAACAGCGTAATTTACGCTTGGACTTTTAAGTTGGATTTACGCACAAGTAACGAGGCGTGGTAACCAGCATAACGTGCCAACCACAATATAACAAAGCGCTCCCATTTAATAACTGCTAAGGCGGCGCTAACGCTTAGCGTTATACTTCAAAAAACGATGTTTACTAATTTAACAAAATATGAGCCGTTGATTCCTAGGGTTGCTCCCAAGCAATTAGCAGATTTAGACTCTGGACTTCGCCTGTATTCAGACGGCAAGATCGATGTTTGGTACTCGCCTGTGGGGAAGCGAATTGATAGCCCATCAATTTGGATACTTGGGATCACCCCCGGTTGGAATCAGATGCGAATCGCTTATGAAAAGGCATCCTCTGCGCTACGTTCTAGTCGCTCGCTAAGACACGCTGTAGATTGTGCGAAGCCCAAAGTCGCGTTTGCTGGGTCTATGAGAACCAATCTAGTTTCAATGCTTGATGAAATCGGTCTCAACACTGCTTTAGATCTGACGACTACAGCAAACCTGTTCGGTAGCAACCTTCTACGTACTGGCTCTATCCTCAAATATCCCGTCTTCAATAACGGGAGAAACTACACCGGTTCATCACCTGCCCCTACTAAACATGCTTTCTTAAAGAAGATGTTGGATGATATATTATCTGAAGAACTTGAGACTGTTAGCCAGTGTCTCATTGTGCCGCTCGGAAAGACCGTAGAACAAGCGCTTGATTATTCGATTGAAAGAGGATGGCTTGATTCGTCAAGAGTATTAAGAGGGTTCCCACATCCATCTGGCGCTAACGGACATAGAATATCTCAGTTCAATAAAAACAAGGATCGTTACGTTAGCGCAATAAAAAAATGGTTTTAGCGTTGACGCATAAGCAAAAGGTGCAAATAGAGATGCGCTGCAGAATACTACAACCTATTTTTCGTGTAGATTGCGAATGTATCCACAAACTAGCCAGCTGACCAGCGCTTTGGTAATATGTATTGATGGAATTAAAATTTAAACAATACATGAAGATATTATTTAAAAAGCCATGTTGAGAGTACTAAAAATATTGATCTCATTGGGCATATTAGTTTGTATGTTTTTACCCATTTCTCAATGCAGCTACACGCCAGAGCCACTTGAATCTAGTCTTAATTTGGCGCCAACAATTTATCAAATAACAATCGCTGAACAATGGCCACCAACTGAAATGATAGATTATGTGATTCTCTTATCTTTTATTTTTCCATTAATATTCAGTATGCTTTGTTGGCATCAGAAAAAGTTATCTCTCATTGTGCTAATACTTCAGACAGTTTTCTCTATTTGGTTTATCTGCTTAATTTATGATTTAGCTTTTAGGCTTTATTCACCTTTACTAACAGGGTATATTCTCATTGCTTTAGCTTTTTTCTTCTTTTTAGTAAGTAGTTTAGAATGGTTTAAACTCGGTAAGAAGCATGACCTCCCGATTAGCTAACGATATGGTTTGCCAATTATTGATAGTTACATTAGATTAAGTACGGTACTGTCTAGATGTCATTTTTTACTCATCAACATTGGTCTGTTTTTCCTTCATCTGATCAAACAGATTTAAGTACATACTTTCCGTCAATGAATGCAGTGTTCGATTTACAGGGTGACATTATTTCTAGTAGTGATCAAAGTGAAATATTTGCTCATCACATTAATAATAAAACTTACTTTGTAAAACGTTATTTTGCCTCAAAAGGCTTTGCTAGTTGGTTTGGATTTTCACGTTTTCGTGTTGAGCTAAAAAATCAGCTGTGGTTCAATCAAATTAACATGCCAGCTGCGAAAGTAGTGGCTTATGGTGAAGAGCGTCTTCTATTTAAAACTAAAAGAGGTGTATTAATTTTAGAAGGTATTAATAACGTTACTGACTTAGCGGAATTAGCTAAACATAAACCTGAAAAATTTAATGATCGTGCTTGGTGTAATGCGCTTACTTTACAAGTAGCAAATATTCTAAAAACGTTACATTCCCACAGTTTCTGCCATAACGATATGCATTGGAGAAATGTATTAGTCCAAACGGGTAAAACTGATGGTGAACTACAGGCTTATTTGATTGACTGCCCATTTGGGCGAAAGCTATTTTGGCCTTTTTTAAATTATAAAAAACTCAAAGATTTAGCCAACATTGATAAGTTTGCACCGCAATATTTATCACGTACACAACGTTTAAGATTTTTTTACGAATACCGACAAATATCTAAATTACGTTTAAAAGATAAAGTAATGATTCTTGATATTCTTAAACATAAAGCTAGTAGATTGAAACGAAAAGCACGCGAAAATAAATAGTTTATTAGTAAAATGATATGTATACCTTTTTGGCAGTTTCTTATGCCATCCTTTGTATTGGTACATCGGTTTTGCCCAATAACCTTAGCTGTTCAATGCCAAAGCATGAGGAAGTGCCTTGGAGCTACTCACTATCAATAATGATTATTATTTATTTACACTATTAATAGTCATCGCTGATGATTACTGACTGATAGCATTAAAAATTAAACAGCTTATATTTTTTATCTGCTCGACTAAGTAAATCTTGTTCGGATGAACTTGAACTATTCCATAAAGCCAACCCGTCAGCATGATCGGATTTATGGAATAAAAGTAATGTATCACCTACTACTTTGAAATTAGTAGGGTCTAATGGAGAGACTTTACCTAACGTCAGACTATATGTGCATACCTCGTGACGAGGTTTAAATTTATCAGGGTTTTGATTAAAAATTTTCACTTGTTCCTGAGATGTTAAATAATAAAGTTTCCCATTATGTTGAGCTGAAAATTCAGGGCTACCTTTTTCAGCTTTATTAACTGTAAAATAGGAAACAGGGCTATAGCCACCAATGGCAGGTTTTAATGAACTACTGCCTGCAAATAATGTAGAAGAGAATAAACCAATTACTATTGTTAATATAAAAACCAAAGGCCGAGGGAGCATATTTCTATCCTTTTAAAATTTTACTGAATATTCAGACATCTATATTTTTAAACTATCTAAAATTACATGTTAGATACCACATACTACAAATGGTAACTACTATCTTTTACGCTAGTAATAAGCATAATGATGATTACATAATTAATAACTTAAGGTTTACGTAACCTTTTAATTGCTTGGATTTGTGCTGAAGCTTCTGCTAGCTCGGCTTGCGCTTTTGCATAATCCATATCGGAAGATTTGTTTTTCATTGCTTCTTCAGCAGCTTCTAAAGCGGCTTGCGCTTTTGCTTCATCTAAATCACCGCCACGGATAGCCGTATCTGCTAGCACTGTGACTAAACCAGGTTGCACTTCTAACAATCCACCTGAAATAAAAATCAATGTCTCATCAGCAGTGTCAGGCAATTTAATACGTAAAGCACCAGGTTTAATTGTAGTCATCATCGGTGCATGATTTGGGTACACGCCCACTTCACCCGCCGTGGCTGGTGCCACGATGAATTCAGCATCGCCCGAAAAAATTTCTTCTTCTGCACTTACAACATCAATACGAACAGTATTTACCATTATTTAGTTCTCAGTTACGCCTAGTTTATAAGGTTTTAGCTTTTTCAACCGCTTCTTCAATACCACCCACCATATAGAAAGCTTGTTCAGGTAAATGATCGTACTCACCAGCGACAATGGCTTTAAAGCCTTTGATTGTTTCTTTTAATGGTACATATTTACCAGGAGCGCCAGTAAACACTTCAGCTACATGGAAAGGTTGTGACAAGAAACGTTGAATTTTACGTGCACGGCCAACGGCTAATTTATCTTCAGGTGAAAGCTCATCCATACCCAGAATCGCAATAATATCGCGTAACTCTTTATAGCGTTGTAATGTTTGCTGCACACCACGCGCAACTTCGTAATGTTCTTCACCAACCACTAACGGATCTAATTGACGTGAAGATGAATCAAGCGGATCAACCGCTGGGTAAATACCAAGCGATGCAATATCACGTGAAAGCACAACAGTAGAATCCAAATGTTGAAATGTTGTTGCTGGTGATGGATCGGTCAAGTCATCCGCAGGTACATATACCGCTTGGATAGAAGTAATAGAACCCGCTTTAGTTGAGGTAATACGCTCTTGCAATTTACCCATTTCGTCAGCTAGTGTTGGTTGGTAACCCACCGCTGAAGGCATACGGCCTAACAAGGCTGAAACTTCTGTACCAGCTAATGTGTAACGATAAATGTTATCAACAAAGAACAAGACATCACGGCCTTCATCACGGAATTTTTCTGCCATGGTTAAACCAGAAAGCGCAACGCGTAAACGGTTACCAGGTGGCTCGTTCATTTGACCAAACACCATGGCTACTTTTGATTCTTTCATATTATCAAGCTTAATCACGCCAGCTTCTGCCATTTCATGGTAGAAGTCATTACCTTCACGTGTACGCTCACCCACACCTGCAAATACTGATAAACCTGAGTGCTGTTTAGCAATGTTGTTAATGAGTTCAAGCATGTTGACGGTTTTACCAACACCCGCGCCACCGAACAAACCAACTTTACCACCCTTAGCAAACGGGCAAACTAGGTCAATCACTTTAATGCCTGTTTCAAGCAAATCAACAGAAGGGGATAGCTCTTCAAAAGCTGGCGCTTTTTGGTGAATTGAACGGCGCTCTTTAGAATCGATTGGGCCCACTTCATCAATAGGGCGACCCAATACATCCATAATACGACCCAAAGTACCTACACCCACTGGGACAGTAATTTGCGAACCTGTACTCTTAAATGCTGTGCCTCGTGCCAAGCCATCAGATGAACCCATGGCAATCGTACGCACAACGCCGTCACCTAGTTGCTGTTGCACTTCTAATGTTAAGCCTTTCTCAGCTTGAGAGTCTTTATCATCAATAATCAATGCGTCATATACTTTTGGCATGTGATCGCGTGAGAACTCAACGTCCACCACCGCGCCAATACATTGAACTACTTTACCTACCACTGCTTGATTTGCTTTTGCCATCTTTTTTCCTAACTCAATATTTAGTCAGATACTTTTAATTTAAATAAAACTTAATTTGAAATTGCGGCAGCACCGCCAACAATCTCAGAAATCTCTTTAGTAATTGCCGCTTGACGTGCCTTGTTATAAACCAGTTTCAATTCTCCAATGACGGTTTGCGCATTGTCCGATGCTGACTTCATTGCAACCATCCGTGATGATTGTTCTGATGCTATATTTTCTGCTACGGCGTTATATACCAGTGATTCGATATACCGCAACATCAACTCATCAATAACGGGCCCTGCCTCTGGCTCATAGATATAGTCCCAATTACCATCTGGGCTACCTAATTGCTCACCAGACAATGGTAATAATTGCTGCATTGCTGGTTCTTGTTTCATCGTATTAATGAACTTGGTATAGCAGACAAACAGTTGATCAATTTCACCTGCTTCGTAAGCATCTAACATGACTTTAATCGTACCGATTAACGTTTCCATATGCGGCACATCACCTAAGCCGGTAATGTTAGAGATCACATCAGCACCCACACGAGTCATAAAACTCAGGCCTTTGTTACCCATCGCACTGACTTTAATTTTTTTACCTTCTGTTTCCCAGCTTTTCATTTGTGCAACAGATAGTCGCAACATATTGGTATTTAAACCACCACACAAGCCTTTATCAGAACTGACCACGATCAACCCTATATTTTTCACAACATCACGCTTAATTAAAAATGGATGTTTATATTCAGGTTGTGAGAATGAAAGGTGAGCAGCAACATTACGAATCTTTTCTGCGTACGGACGTGATGCACGCATTCTATCTTGCGCTTTACGCATTTTAGAAGCAGCAACCATCTCCATTGCTTTAGTGATTTTGCGGGTATTTTCTACCGACTTAATCTTGGTTCTAATCTCTTTACTACCAGCCATTTAAGTATCCTAATTTAGAGATTAATAAGCGTTGGTTGCTTTAAAGTCTTTAACAGCAGCATCAACTGCTTTTTCATCATCGCCGCTCAATGCTTTGTTTTTCTCAATCGTATTCATCAGTTTTTTGTACTTAGATTTCATGTGACCATGTAAAGCATTTTCAAATGCCAACACTTTTTCTGTTGGTACATCATCTAAGTGACCATTATTAGCTGCTAATAATGTGACGGCCATATTAGATACGCTTAATGGTGAATATTGTACTTGTTTCATTAACTCTGTAAACATACGACCACGGTCTAGTTGTTTACGTGTTGCTTCATCCAAATCTGAAGCGAACTGCGCAAAAGCAGCCAATTCACGATATTGTGCAAGTGCCAAACGGACACCGCCACCTAGTTTTTTAATCACTTTAGTTTGCGCTGCACCACCAACACGAGATACTGAAATACCCGCATTAATCGCTGGGCGAATACCGGCATTGAACAAATCCGTCTCTAAGAATATCTGGCCATCGGTAATTGAAATCACGTTTGTTGGTACGAATGCAGAAACATCACCAGCAGCAGTTTCAATCACAGGCAATGCCGTGAGTGAACCTGTTTTGCCTTTTACTTTGCCTTTAGTGAATTTTTCAACATACGCTTCGTTAACACGCGCTGAGCGCTCTAGCAAGCGTGAGTGAATGTAGAAAACGTCACCTGGATATGCTTCCCGTCCTGGTGGACGACGTAGCAAGAGTGAAATTTGACGATAAGCAATTGCTTGTTTCGTCAAATCATCATACACAATCAGTGCATCTTCGCCGCGATCGCGGAAGTATTCACCCATGGTACAGCCCGCATAGGGTGCTAGGAACTGCAATGCAGCTGAATCAGAAGCAGTGGCAGCAACGACAATGGTATATTCCATCGCGCCATTTTCTTCTAGCTTACGCACTACATTAGCAATGGTTGAAGCCTTTTGACCAATCGCAACATACACGCAGGTCATGTTTTCGCCTTTTTGGTTAATAATTGCATCAACCGCAACCGCTGTCTTGCCTGTCTGACGATCACCAATAATAAGCTCACGTTGACCACGGCCAACTGGCACCATCGCGTCAATCGATTTCAAACCAGTTTGTACTGGTTGCGAAACAGATTTACGATCAATCACACCTGGCGCAACTTTTTCAATCTTGTCTGTTAGCTTAGTCTTAATAGGGCCTTTGCCATCAATTGGCTGACCTAACGCGTTAACAACACGACCGATAAGCTCTGGACCAACTGGCACTTCCAAGATGCGACCTGTACATTTACAGATATCGCCTTCAGTAATATGCTCGTAATCACCTAACACCACCGCGCCAACTGAGTCGCGCTCAAGGTTAAGTGCCAACCCATATGTATTACCTGGGAACTCGATCATTTCGCCAGCCATGACGTTTGAAAGGCCATGAATACGTACAATACCGTCAGTCACTGAGATGACAGTACCTTGAGTACGCGCTTCATTGCTTACCTCAAAGTCTTTTAATCTGCTTTTAATCAGTTCACTGATTTCTGATGTAGATAATTGCATTACTAAACTCCTAAAGTTTTTTATCGCTTGCTTACGCTATTAGCGAATAAGCTAAATTTTGTAACTGACCTTTAACGGACGCATCAATAACTGTATCGCCCACAATAATTTTCATACCGCCAATAATTTCTTGGTCCACAACCACTTCTGCTGAAACCTTTTTACCAAACTTAGTTTCTAATTTTTTCACTATCTCTTTAGTGATAGCAGCTGTTGGTTTGGCCGCAGCAATAATTTGTGCATCCAGTGTGCCTTCATCTGCTGCTTTTAGCGCTTCAAAAGCACTGCTAATTGCGGGTAGGAGAGGCAAACGCTTATATTCCACCAGTGTTTTAATGAGATTCTGCCCATTAACGTTTAGTTTATCGCCACATATTTTCAAAAAAGCATCTTGCAACACCTTGCTATCTATTTTTGGGTCATGAATCACAGTGCGTAGTTTTTCATCACGACTAACCGCACTGGCTAACCCCAACATGTCAGACCACTTAGAAAGCGCTTTCTGCTCTTTTGCGAGCTTAAAAATAGCGACTGCGTATGGTCTTGCAATGGTTGAAATTTCAGCCATAAATTATAGCTCCGCCGCCAATGTAGAAAGCATCTCTGTATGCGCTTTTGCATCAATCTCTTTACGCAATATTTTTTCAGCGCCAGCTACTGCTAATGTAGAGACCTGTGCACGCAAACCTTCTTTAGCACGATTTACTTCTTGGTCTATTTCAGCCTTAGCACCAGCTAAAATGCGTTCGCCTTCTGTTTTAGCATTGCCTTTAGCTTCGTCTACTATTTGACTCGCGCGTTTTTCAGCCTGGCCAATAATTTCAGATGCTTTTTGCTTCGCTTCGTTTAAGGTGCCTTCTGATTTTTTTGCAGCGGCATCTAAGGCATTACGGCCTTCTGATGCTGCGGCTAAACCATCAGCAATTTCTTTTTGGCGTTTTTCGATCGCGTTTAATAGCGGCGGCCAAATAAATTTGACAGTAAACCAAATCAACAAGAAAAATACCGCAGCTTGTGCGAAAAGTGAAAAGTTAATGTTCATATTTGCTCCTTTGTTTAGGCTTTAAAGTTGAAACAACCTAAACAAATTAATTAGCGACTACAGCTAATAGTGGATTTGCAAATGCAAACATCATGGCCAAACCAACACCAATAATAAATGATGCATCGATAAGACCTAGTAGCAAGAACACTTTACCTTGCAATTGTGGAATCATCTCTGGTTGACGTGCTGCGCCATCTAAAAAGCTTGCGCACATAATACCAATACCGATACAAGCACCTGCAGCACCTAAACCGATAATTAAACCAATACCAATGCCTGTGTAGGCTTGAATCATTGCTAATGCTTCCATTTTGTAACCCTCTCTAAAAAATTAAACTACTGCTAAACTACAAATTTTAAAAATATAAATTTCTAAACAAAACACGGCGTCATTGAAAAAATTGAGCGCAGCATACGAAACTGTATGTGAGCAAATATTTTTTAAATGACAACAAAGTGTTGTAACGAAATTTGCATTTTTAATGACTTTCATGCGCCATCGCTAAATACACGACGGTTAACATCATAAAAATAAACGCTTGTAACGTAACAATTAATATATGAAAAATTGCCCATCCAAGACCTAAAACGCTACCAAATATTGTGCCGACCAACCCAGTTGATGCCCACAACCATAAGAGCAAGAAGATCACCTCACCAGCATACATATTGCCGAATAAACGCAATGAATGTGAAAGTGGTTTTGAGATGTACTCGATTAGATTAAACAAGAAATTAAGGGGTAATACCCAAAGTTTCGTACCGAAAGGCGTAAAGAAAAGCTCACGCATCCAACCCCCTAGGCCTTTTACTTTAATCGCAAAGAAAATCATTAAGAACCACACCGCTAAAGCCAATGCAAACGTGGTATTGATATCTGAAGTAGGGACATTACGCCAATGAGGCAAACCAAACAAACCGTAGATACTATGCATAATATCTGCTGGTAGAAAATCCATTGCGTTCATCGCAAAGACCCATAAAAATACCGTCATCGCGGTTGGTGCAATAAAACGATGGCGGTCACCATGAAATATGTTTTTAACTTGACCATCCACAAAACCAAAAAGCAACTCTACAAAAGCTTGACGTTTATTCGGCACGCCTGAAGTTGCACCCCGTGCGACCAACCACACCAAACCCATTACTAGCACACCCAAAATAGTCGACATCACTAATGAATCAACGTGCAATGTCCAAAAACTACCATCGCCAATTGATTGTGCATTAAAGCTTAAATGACCAGAAATGTAATCTGTTGGATTCATTGCTTTTGCTGCGTGTTCTATATTTTCTGTAGCCATAAGTGCTCTTTTAAGCTTTATATATTCAATTTAATCACTAAACTTAGTCATTGCAGCACCCGAAAATAACGCCGATGCTGCCAAACCAGCAATCAGCGCAAAAGGCACTAACTGTTTATAAACTTTAAACGTGATCAGTAATAAAATTACAATCAATAAAATTTTTATCCCCTCTGCTTTTAGCATATTCACTAATATTGCAGACGCTTCATTATTACTACGCTGCGCCACCTTGGAAGCCACCATTGCAGATAACGCGACTGATAAACCACCAAGCAAAGCCGACAGACCTGCGTGCATCCCAAATATAGCTAGCGCAATGACTGCTACAACCACCGTTGCAGATACTTGCCAACGCAACATACTACTAAAAACATTTTTTGCTAGTGAGCCGTTATTGTTAGCATTCATTTTATTTTCCAATTCACACTTTTACAACCAGTAAGCTTCATTTGAAAAGGGACTCTAGCAAAGCACGCGATTTTGAATTATTACGTACTATTAGTCAAGTGCTAAGTGTAAATACGGCCATAATTTAAAGCGTCAATAATACTAATGGAGACTTATCACGCAGCTTAACCAGAAAGCCTATCCTGAAAGCTTAGCAATAATGTCATCAAGTTGATCTAAATTGCTGTAGCTAATTTTGAGTGTACCAGCACCACTCGCTTTAGCAGCGACACTGACTTTAGTACCCAATTTCTCACTTAAACGCTCCTGCAACCGCAAGACATCACGATTTATCCCTGTTTTTTGCTTTTTACTAATAGGCTGTTGCTGCTTTGCAAGCGCCTCTACCTCACGTACCGATAGCTGTTGTTGCACCGTTTTGTTCGCTAATAATATTTGCTGTGCAGCATCTAACCCTACCAACGCGCGCGCATGTCCCATATCTAATTTAGCCCTGATCAGCATCTCTTGTACTGCATTGGTTAAGGTCAGCAAGCGTAGCAAATTTGACACCGCAACACGAGACCGACCAACAGCATCAGCCGCTTTCTCATGCGTCATATTAAATTCGTCAATCAAGCGTTTAATCCCTTGCGCTTCTTCTAATGGGTTTAAGTTTTCGCGCTGTATATTTTCTATCAGCGCCATCTCCAATGCAGATTCATCCGCAATGTCGCGAATGAGCACCGGAACCTCTGCTAAGCCCGCAATCTGACTCGCACGCCAACGCCGCTCACCCGCGATTATTTCGTATTGCCCAGCAGTGGCAAGCGCTCTCACCAAAATAGGCTGCATAATGCCTTGCGCTTTAATAGAGTCAGCTAACGTTTGTAGCGCCGTATCATCCATATGTGTTCGCGGCTGGTATTTACCAGGCTGCATTTGGTCAGGACGCAGCATACGCAATGCATCACCATCAGCAGCCGTCTCTATATCGCCTGACAGTAAAGCATCTAAACCACGCCCCAATCCTTTTTGTTTTACCATGATGCTATTCCTTATATTTTTTCACTTAACCACTTGATTTTATTGTTTATTTCTACTAATTATCTCTTTTGCCAACGCCAGATAAGCCTGTGCACCCTTAGATGATTTATCATAAACTAGTGCTGGCAAACCATAACTTGGCGCTTCAGCTAAACGGATATTACGCGGGATAACCGTATCGTATACCTTGTTACCAAAGTGACTGACCAGTTGCTCAGACACTTGCTGCGCTAACATATTACGCGTATCAAACATGGTTCGTAACAGCCCTTCAATATCTAATGTAGGGTTAAGGTGTGCACGTACCTTTTTAATCGTATTCACTAGATCAGATAAGCCCTCTAACGCGTAATATTCACACTGCATCGGGATCATCACTGTATCGGCTGCTGTTAACGCATTGACAGTGACCAAATTGAGGGCAGGGGGGCAATCAAGCAATATGTAATCGTAATCGCTAATCGTCGCAATGGCTTGCTTTAACCGTGTTTCACGCGCAATTTCATTCACTAGCTCAACCTCAGCACCGGCTAATTCTCGATTAGATGGTGCGACATCAAAGCCACCTTTTTCACTTTTCACAATCACTTCACTTAGCGTTTTATCACCAATCAACACATGATAAATACTATGCGCTAATTTAGTTTTATCAACGCCACTACCTGTGCTTGCATTGCCTTGCGCATCCAAATCTACCAACAAGACCTTTTTATTATTAGCGGCCAAACTTGCTGCTAAATTAACGCACGTTGTGGTTTTACCAACCCCGCCTTTTTGATTCGTAATTGCTAGTGTTTTCATAAATTACTTTTATTTTCAATAATAACTAAATGGCGTTCTGCCGCCAGTGATGCAACAGTTAATGGATAAACCTTACTTACCATATTAACCGTAGCTAACTCTTGCCTTGGAGCAACACCTTTCATTGCGAGCCAATGGCCTCTTTTTACCAATAAATGGTGTGTTAGTTGAAGAAACAAAGCGATCTCAGAAAAAGCACGAGAAATAACCAAATCAAACGCATGCGTTGGCTGATACTTTTCTACTCGTGCATGCACCACTTCCAAATTATCCAAACCCAACTCACCTTTAACTTGACGCATAAAAATAGCTTTTTTTTGCACAGTATCAATCGTTGTGACTTGCAACGCTGGCAAACAAATCGCTAACACAATGCCAGGCAAACCACCGCCACTGCCCACATCAAGTAAGCGCTTACCCTTAATATAAGGCAGCACGCTCAAGCTATCCAACAAATGTAGCGTCACCATCTCTTCTGGGTCACGCACCGCTGTTAAGTTATAAACTTTATTCCACTTTTGAAGCATTGCTAAGTATTGCAACAACTTCGCCTGTGCTGCAAAAGAAACCTCTAAACGCATATCAGCGACACCTGCTGCTAACTTTTCAGCTAAGCCGCTCATGCTGCTTCATTATTTTTTTGACTAGCTTCCTTTTTATGCTTACGCTTTAAAAAAACCAATAATATTGAAATAGTTGCTGGCGTAATGCCTGATATACGGCTTGCTTGACCAATGGTTTCTGGCATATTGGCAGCTAGTTTTTGGCGCGCCTCAATACTTAAGCCAGCCACCTCTGCATAATCTATTATTTTACCTAATTTAATATTTTCGCTACTTTTTTGTTTTGCGACTTCATCTTTTTGACGGTCAATATAACCCTGATATTTAGCCGCAATCTCAACCTGCTCTTTAACCTCATCTGTTAAAGCTTCTGGGCATGCAACCAAACGCTCCAGGCCATCATACGTGACTTCTGGACGGCGTAATAATTCAAATAAGCTGTATTCATGCTCAAGCTTTTTACCTAATACCGCCTCCTGTGTTTCACGTGAAACATCTTTAGGTTGCACATAGGTTTTTTTCAAGCGCGCTTGCTCGCGTGAAACAGCCTCCTGCTTACGGTTAAACGCTTCCCAGCGCTTATCGTCTACCAGACCCAGCTTACGGCCAATTTCAGTTAAACGCATATCAGCATTATCTTCACGCAACTGCAAACGATACTCAGCACGGCTAGTAAACATACGATACGGCTCAGTAACGCCCGTTGTAATTAAATCATCGGCCAGAACACCTAAATATGCTTCGTCACGGGCTGGCGACCAACTTTCTTTTTCTTGTGCATACAGCGCCGCATTTGCACCAGCCAACAAACCTTGTGCCGCTGCTTCCTCATAACCCGTAGTGCCGTTTATTTGCCCTGCAAAGAACAAGCCCTGTATCGCTTTAGTTTCCAAAGAGTTTTTTAAAGCGCTTGGATCATAATAATCATACTCAATCGCATAGCCGGGACGCAGAATATGCACATTCTCCAAACCCTTAATTGAGCGGACTAAATCTAGCTGAACATCAAATGGCAAACTTGTTGATATGCCATTAGGGTAAACCTCATTGGTATTAAGGCCTTCAGGCTCTAAAAATATTTGGTGAGAGTCTCTATCTGCAAAGCGATGAATTTTATCTTCTATACTTGGACAATAGCGCGGGCCAACACCGTCAATAACACCTCTATACATGGGCGAACGATCTAAGCCACTGCGGATAATATCGTGCGTGTTTGCATTAGTATGCGTGATCCAGCATGAAACCTGAGCCGGGTGCTGCGCTTTATTGCCCAAAAAAGAAAATACTGGCACTGGCGAATCACCAGGCTGCTCATCCACCACACTATAGTCAATGGTACGGCCATCAATTCTTGGTGGCGTACCTGTTTTTAAACGTCCCACAGGTAAGCCAAGTTCTCGCAACCTTGCCGCTAAAGAAACGGAGGAAGGGTCGCCAGCGCGGCCAGCTGTATAATTTTGCATCCCCACATGCACCAAGCCACCTAAAAATGTCCCCGCAGTAAGTACCACAGATTTTGCAGCAAAGCGTAAGCCTATTTGTGTCACTACGCCAACTGCGCGCCCGATACCGCCAACTGTTTCTAGCGAAATGTCATCCACAGCCTGTTGAAACAACCACAGGTTAGGCTGGTTTTCTAAACAATGTCTAACAGCAGCCTTATATAAAACACGGTCAGCTTGTGCACGCGTCGCACGAACAGCGGGGCCTTTGCTCGCATTTAAAATACGAAACTGTATACCACTTACATCAGCCGCCTTCGCCATCACGCCACCCAAAGCATCAACTTCTTTTACCAAATGGCCTTTACCGATACCGCCTATAGACGGGTTGCACGACATTTGCCCTAATGTTTCAATATTATGGGTAAGCAACAATGTTTTTTGTCCCATGCGCGCAGCGGCAAGCGCGGCCTCGGTGCCCGCATGCCCACCACCTACAACAATGACATCAAACTGATCTGGAAACTGCATGAATAAGCTGCAACTATATGTAAAGAAAGAAGTTTAACGTAAAACACTCGGCCTCGGCCTTTTTTCTACATTGTTTCACGTGAAACCATCAATAATCGCAGAAAAATACACCCACCAGACCCCTAACAAACTTAAACCAATGTGCTGCCAAACAATAAACGTTTAAGTGTTGTTTCACGTGAAACATATCATTATATAAATTAAAAACACCAATAAAAACATAGGCCTCTATCTATAAATCAACATCGTCGTGCTAGTCTATGTGAATAGGCAACAGCATTAATTGGGTTTTAAAGTAAATCTTTATGGATTTAAAAGCTACATATACAAAAACTGGCAGAGGCATGCGTGAAGCCATTAAAAAATTGCCGCCAAATGCAGGAAAAGTATTACCCATCATTGATAAAACGATTACTGGTGAAAAAGCCTTTTCCAAGATTAAAAAGATTAAAAAAGACTTTGAAGCCGCTATATCTTGGCTGTTAGATGGTGGCTATATAAAAGTTGTAGCAACTGATGAGTTTCCGCAATCCGTTTGGCAGGCACCCTCAAAGGATGCCTTTGAAATATCTGAGATTAGCTTTGATCAGTTTTTATCTTAATATCCAAGGATTTTATTTGCCGATACAAAAGCGACTAAATATTTCACCAAGTAAATCATCTGGTGTAAATGCTCCCGTAATACTATTCAGTGCTTCTTGGCCTAAACGCAGTTCTTCTGCTACCAGCTCAGCAGAATTAATTTGCACTGCTGCATTATCTAAATGGCGTTCTACACGGCTCAATGCATCTAAATGTCTAGCCCGTGCCATAAAGACACCCTCAGAATTTTGTTGGTAACCAACCAATGATAATAAATGCGCTTTTAATAAAGGCAAACCTTCACCCGTCTTAGCTGAAAGATAAATATGTGTTTCATTTTCTTTTTCTAACACTTTCACGGTTTCATCTGATACGTCAATTTTATTATGAATCCAAATTTTAGCTATTCCTTGCGGTAAGCGGCCTAAAATGGACTTTTCTTCTTTTCCTATACCATGAGCTGAGTCTATTAATAATAATGCGATATCCGCCGTTTCTATGGCCCGAAAAGTTCGAGCAATGCCGATTTTTTCCACCTCATCTTCTGTGTCACGTAAACCGGCTGTATCAACAACATGCAGCGGCACGCCATTAATCTGGATCGCACTTTTAATCGCATCTCTTGTTGTGCCAGCTATTGGCGTAACAATGGCAAGCTCTTCCCCAGAAAGCGCATTTAGTAAACTCGACTTTCCAACATTTGGCTGACCAATTAGCACTACTTGAATCCCTTCACGCAACAAAGCACCTTGCTTTGCTTTACCAAAAATATTGGTAAGTGCACTTTGGTTCATTTCAATTTTTTCAGCAACGCGACCCTCTGTAATAAAGTCAATTTCTTCTTCAGGAAAATCTAGGCAGGCTTCGACGTATAAGCGTAAATCGATTAGTTGTTGTAATAGCTTATTAATCGATTGTGAAAACTCACCAGACAGTGAGCGCATGGCACTTTGTGCAGCTTCAACAGTCGAGGCATTAATCACATCTGCTACCGCTTCAGCTTGTGCTAGATCAATCTTATCGTTTAAAAAAGCACGTTTTGTGAATTCGCCAGGCTCAGCTTGTTTTGCGCCTAAACTAATACAACGTGCTAACAACACCTGCATTAGCGCTGTGCCGCCATGTGCTTGCAGCTCAAGCACATCTTCGCCCGTATAAGAATGTGGGCCTTGATAATAGATGGCGATACCACTATCGATTAAATCACCATTTTCTTGTTTAAATGCGAGATACGCGGCGTGTCGTGGAGGGGGGCAGTGGCCTAGAACATGTTGCGCAATAGCTTTACTAAGCGGCCCTGACACTCGCACAACACCAATACCACCAGCGCCACTAGCAGTGGCAATGGCAGCTATCGTATGTTGTACACTAACGTTTAGTGCCACCCTTATTTACCCCACCTTTTTTTGCAAGCGCTTCAGCGTGTATGGTTTTATTGATATACCATTGTTGCGCTATCGATAAGATATTATTAACTAACCAGTAAAGCACTAAACCAGCCGGGAAGAAGAAGAAGAAGATACTAAATACAATCGGCATAATCTTCATCACTTTTGCTTGAATCGGATCGGTTGGGGCAGGGTTCAAACTCGTTTGAATAATCATTGTTGCGCCCATCAATAGTGGCAAAATGTAATATGGATCAGTCGCTGACAAGTCTTGTATCCATCCAAAAAATGGTGCGTGACGCAGCTCTACAGAACCTAACAACACCCAATAAAGTGCAATAAAAACAGGTATTTGCACTAAAATTGGCAGGCACCCACCTAATGGGTTTATTTTCTCTGTGCGATACATTTCCATCATCGCTTGTTGCATTTTTTGTTTATCGTCACCAAACTTTTCTTTCATACTTTTCATACGTGGTGCCAACTCTCGCATATTCGCCATGCTGCGATAACTCGCTGCTGAAAGTTTAAAAAACACGGCTTTAATCACGACAGTCAACAATATAATCGCAATACCCCAGTTGCCGACAAAACCATGAATTTTTGAAAGTAACCAAAACAATGGTTTGGCAATGATTGTTAACCAGCCATAATCAACCGCATATTCCAACCCTGGGGCAGCTGTTGTTAAATCACTTTCTGTTTGTGGTCCTGCAAATAACTTTGCTGGCACATCAAGGCTACTACCCACAGTAATGCTACCTACTGAACTAACAGCCCCTATTGCAAAAACATTATCAGCCAGCTGCTTAGTATAAAACTCGCGCTGCATCCCTGTTTTAGGAATCCAAGCACTAGCAAAGTAATGTTGAATCAAACCAACCCAACCGTTATTGCTTTTAATTGAAAGGTTTTCATCTGCCATATCACCAAAGCTAACTTTTTTAAAATTATCTGTTTCAGTAAAATAAGCACCGCCCGTAAAGGTGGGTAGCATCGCAGAACCTTGTTTAGACTCACTATCATGCACAATTTGATAATAAGCAGATGGTGTAATAGCTGTTTCGCTAGCATTATTAATTTTATAGGTAACGTCTATCACATAACTGCCACGGTGAAAGGTATAGATTTTATCTACCGAAACGCCGTTACTTGTCCAAGATAAAGTTACGTCAAGGCTTGACGCGTCATTAGCCATCGTGTAACGATTGTTTGCCGTCGTAAAAATTGTTTTATGATTGGGTAAATCGCCGCCAATTAACCCTGTTTGTGCAACATAAAGCATAGGCTTACCAGACGCATCCATCAATGAGAAATCACCGTCTTTCACATCGTCTGCATTGTGTTTATTTAAACGTAGATGTCGCAGATCACCGCCAACCGTACTAATTTTCGCTTGAAACAAATCTGTTTTAATTTGAACATCTTGACCATTTGCTAATGCAAATTGGCCAGCTTCAGCACCAGTACTACCAACATCAACACCTTTGGTTGTCGTTGCTGCGGTTGGTACATCAGGAAACTCTTGTGCTTGTTTTGCTGCCGCTGCCTGAGATGATGTTGTTTGCGGAGGGGTATCTTTAAGTTGCCACGCATCCCATAATATCATGACTGAAAAAGAAAAAATAACAAATAAAATTAAACGTCTAGTGTCCATAAAGTTCTTTAATTAGGTTTCTATTGATGAATAAAAAAGCTATGGGACGGGGTCGTGCCCGCCCTCATGCCATGGGTGACAATGCGATATTCTTATAAGACCTAAATAAGCGCCTCTAAAAGCGCCATGTCTATTAATCGCTTCTATTGCATAGTTAGAGCATGACGGCGTAAAACGACAACTAGCACCTAAAAATGGACTTAAAGCCAATTGATACAGCTTAACAAGACTAATTAACAGTTTACGCATGCACAACTTCTTCAGTTAACCGTTGTTCAGGTGTCTTTTTTTGAATCCTAGAAAACAATCCAAGCAGTTCCTGTTTAGTAATCAAAAAACTGCTGTTTTTAAATGGTTTCTTCACTTGTATCACAACATCAACACTGGATAACAAATGCTGCTCTTGCCTACACAGCTCACGCAGCACACGACGCATATAATTTCTATCAACCGCTAATTTAGCCACTTTTTTTGCAACTACAAAGCCAATACGCGGTTGTAACTGCTGATTAGGTTTGTAATGTGTAATCAAAAACTCAGATGAAAAGCGTTTTCTAAAACTAAAAACGGATGAAAATTCATCCGTTTTTCTAAGCATTACCAACTTAGGTGTTACTGATTTAAACATAAGTAATGTGATGCTTTGCTATTTAGCACCTGCAAACATTATAGGCCTAAACGTTGACGGCCTTTTGAGCGACGCGCTGCAATAACTGCACGGCCCGCTTTTGTTTTCATACGAACTAAAAACCCATGCGTACGAGCACGGCGTGTATTAGATGGTTGGTAGGTACGTTTCATTTTAATTCTCCAAACTGCAAATGCTACAAAGCCGTACATTAAACCTGATAACGACACCTTTTGTCAATGTAAATATACTAAAATAAATGTATAAATGCCTGTGGATAAGTATAAGTAAACAGGTTAAAATTAGCGGGTGGGCTACGATAAAAATTCAATCTCTAACAAACAACAGGGCATTGCTAAACCGATGGAAACCTTTTGGCCTGCCTGCCTTAGTCGCTTTGAAAAAGAACTATCAGCACAACAGTTTAACACCTGGATCAAACCCCTTAAAGCTGAGCTTAAAGAAAATAGCATTAATATTATTGCGCCCAACAAGTTTGTGCAGCAATGGGTTAAAGAAAAGTTTTTAAATAAAATTGAAGTGTTCGCTGATGAAATGTTGCCCAGTAATACCATTATTAAGATTTCTATCGGCAAAAAAATAAAGGTTGCTGACAAACCTTCAGATCAAAAAAAATCCCCTTTTAACGGTGCTACCAAGTTAATACCAGAAGAAAAACAAGCAAACGCCACCAAAAAATCAAGCAGCAAACAAAATACAGATAAATGCAGTTCGGGCTTAAACGCTAGTTTTAATTTTGATAATTATGTCACCGGCCGTGCAAACCAATTAGCGCGTGCAGCGGCAATACAAGTAGCAGAAAATGCAGGTCAAGCATACAACCCATTATTTATATATGGTGGTGTTGGTTTAGGTAAGACACATTTATTACAAGCCATCGGCAACCATCTAAAACAACAAAACCCGGAAGCTAACATCCGGTATTTACATGCCGAGCGTTATGTTTCCGATGTAGTTAAGGCATATGAAAACAAAGCATTTGATGCTTTTAAAAAACAATATCACTCGCTTGATTTATTGTTAATTGATGATATTCAATTTTTTGCAAAAAAAAACCGTACGCAAGAAGAGTTCTTTTATGCCTTTAATGCATTGATTGAAGAAAAGAAACAGATTGTCATTACCTGCGACACCTACCCAAAAGAAATTATTGATGTAGATGAGCGATTACGTACACGATTTAGTTGGGGATTAACCGTTGCTGTAGAGCCGCCAGAACTCGAAATGCGGGTGGCTATTTTGCTTAAAAAGGCACAAGAGTCTAAAATTGATCTACATGAAGATGTTGCCTTTTTTGTGGCGAAGCAAATACGCTCTAGCATTCGCGAATTAGAAGGTGCGCTTAACCGCATTGTCGCGATGTCTAAGTTTACCGGCAATAACATTGACATACAGTTAGCAAAAGATGCATTACGCGATTTAATTGCAGTACGTGGGCGGCAAATTACAATAGAAAATATACAAAAAACAGTCGCAGATTATTACAAAATTAAAGTTGCAGAAATGTATAGTAAAAAACGTTCTCGTAACTTTTCTAGGCCACGACAAATTGCAATGTCATTATCACGTGAATTAACCAACCGAAGCTTTCCTGAAATAGGGGAGGCTTTTGGTAGCAGGCACCATACAACAGTGATGCATGCATGCGATGAAATTGAACAATTGCGCTTAAATGATCAAAATATTGCGCATGATATTGGGTTTTTAACGCAAGTAATACGAGATTAATAAACGAATCTAGTAAAAAGGTTTAAATTAAAGGGCTGTGATTTAAGCAATATAATATTGTGGATGAAATGTTATTTAAAGCTAATATTCTATAATGGTGAAATTAGCACACATTTAATCCACAGAAAAAAGGTTTGCTTTAAACAAAGTTTAAAGATAGTTAACTTCATGATTACAAAGTAACTATCGAAGTTGTTCACAGGAAAAAGAGACATTACTATTATTACTAGTTTATATATATATTAAATAAATAATTAGGCACAACTATGCAAATCAAAATTAACAGGGAAACTTTATTAAAACCACTCACCAATGTGACGAGTATTGTTGAACGTCGCCATACATTACCTATCCTTTCTAATTTATTACTAGAAGCTAAAAATAATAATATTCAATTAACAGCAACTGATTTAGAAATGCAAATATCATTGAATATTGATAGCCCATTAGACGGTGAACTTTCTACAACATTATCAGCAAAAAAATTCCTAGACATTTGTCGCTCACTGCCTGATTCAATCGATATTGATATGGTAAGCACGGATAGTCGTATGACAGTCAAAGCAGGTAAAAGCCGGTTTAATTTACAAACGTTACCTGCAGCAGATTATCCAGTAATGACAAAAGTATCTGGTGGAGCAATCAGTATTAAAGTGAGCCAATTAGAATTTAAACGCTTACTCAAGCAAGTAGAGTTTGCAATGGCACAACAAGACATTCGCTATTATTTAAATGGTCTTTTGTTAGAAGTGAATGAAAATAAATTAAACTTAGTTGGTACCGATGGTCATCGCTTAAGCTTCACATCGACAACGCTGAATCAAAGCTATGAAAAAGCAGATGTTATCTTGCCGCGAAAAACCGTCATAGAGCTTATTAAGTTATTGAATGATAGTGATGAAGAAGTGCATATAGAAATAACGGCAGGGCAGGTTAATTTTGCTTTTAACGATATTCGTTTAATCTCAAAAGTGATTGACGGTAAATTTCCAGACTATAATCGCGTGATACCAGCAGAACATAAAAATGCATTCACGGTTAATCGCTTAGCAGTGTTAACAGCTATGCAACGTGCTTCTATTTTATCCAATGAAAAATATCGCGGCATTCGTATGGTGCTTAGTGATAATAATTTGAAATTAATTAGCACCAATACCGAGCAAGAAGAAGCAGAAGAAGAGCTAGAAATTATTTATGATCAAGAAGACATGGATATTGGTTTTAATGTTACTTATTTAATTGATGTGTTGAATAACATGCAGCAAGAAAACATTAAGTTCTCTTTTGCTGACGCAAACAGTAGTTGCTTAATTACAGTACCAGACGATAATGACTATAAATATGTTGTGATGCCAATGCGCATTTAAAGTAAGAAAATAGAACTTAAAAAAAGAGTATAAAAGAAACTAAATTATGGAAAAAAAACCGCAAGATAATTACGACTCATCCAGTATTAAAATTTTAGAAGGGTTAGATGCGGTCCGTAAACGACCGGGTATGTATATTGGTGATACCTCTGACGGATCAGGTTTGCATCACATGGTGTTTGAGGTGCTCGACAATGCGATTGATGAGGCGCTAGCGGGCCATTGTGATGACATTAAAGTCACCATTCATCCAGACAACTCAATTAGCCTTAGTGATAATGGTCGTGGTATACCAACGGGCATTAAATCAGATGATAAAAACGACCCTAAACGGTCGGCGGCAGAAATTGTGATGACAGAATTACACGCAGGCGGTAAGTTTGACCAAAACTCTTATAAAGTTTCTGGTGGTTTACACGGCGTTGGTGTTTCTGTGGTTAATGCGCTGTCTGATTGGTTGCGTTTAAAAATTTACCGAAATGGTGAAGTGCATCAAATGGAGTTTAAGTCTGGTGTACCAGTTGCACCATTAGCAATAACCGGTAAAACAGATAAATCAGGAACAGAAATACACTTCTTAGCCGCAACAACAACCTTTACTAATATTGAATATCACTTTGAAATCTTAGCCAAGCGTATTCGTGAGTTATCGTTTTTAAATAATGGTGTCAAAATAGAATTAGTCGATCAGCGCAGCGGCAAGTCAGAAAACTTTGCTTATTCTGGTGGCATTAAAGGGTTTGTTGAGTATATGAACCGTACAAAATCCGTGCTGCACCCAAAAACATTTTATGCTTCTGGCGATAAAGAGGGCATGACCGTTGAAGTGGCAATGCAATGGAATGACTCATACTCGGAGAACGTTCAATGTTTTACTAACAATATTCCACAGCGCGATGGAGGCACACACTTAACCGGTCTTCGTACTGCAATGACCCGCACGCTTAACCAGTATATTGAGCAAAATGAATTAGCTAAAAAAGCAAAAGTTGATACAGCGGGAGATGATATGCGTGAGGGTATTACCTGTGTATTATCTGTTAAAGTACCAGACCCTAAATTTTCATCTCAAACAAAAGACAAGCTTGTTTCTAGTGAAGTGCAGCCAGTGGTATCAGAAGTGGTATCAGCTAAATTATCCGATTTTTTAGCTGAAAACCCAGCGGATGCAAAAATCATTTGCGGCAAAATTGTTGACGCTGCGCGCGCGCGCGAAGCGGCACGAAAAGCACGTGAAATTACACGTCGTAAAGGTGTGATGGATACCATGGGCTTGCCTGGGAAGCTGGCTGATTGCCAAGAAAAAGACCCAGCCAAATGTGAAATATACTTAGTGGAGGGCGACTCTGCTGGCGGCTCAGCTAAACAAGGGCGGGACCGTAAAAATCAAGCCATTTTACCGCTTAAAGGTAAAATTTTAAATGTAGAAAAGGCGCGGTTTGATAAATTATTAGCCTCTCAAGAAATTGCAACACTCATTACTGCGCTCGGCACCAGTATTGGTAAAGCCGATTTTGCAATTGAAAAATTACGTTATCACCGTATTATTATCATGACCGATGCTGATGTCGATGGTGCCCATATTCGCACGCTCTTATTAACATTCTTCTATCGCCAAATGACAGAACTGGTAGAACGCGGCCATATTTACATTGCGCAACCGCCACTTTATAAAGTGAAACAAGGCCGTGCAGAGCGTTACCTAAAAGACGAGCAAGAGCTTGATATTTATATATTAAACGCTGCATTAAAAGATGCTGAATTGCTGACTAAAAAAGGTGGTGATGTGATTAAAGAAAAACCACTAGAAGACATGGCGAAGCAAATGGTGTTAACTGAAGCGGTTATTCGTCGCATTTCTGCCCTATATGATGAAAGCGTATTACGTGCGATTCAAGACATTGGCGGTATTGATTTAAGTACCGAAGTCAGCGCCAATAAAGTGGCAGAAAAATTACGCCCCATCTTAGGCGCAACGGGTTCAGAGGTTATTGTTGCTTTTGATGAAGAAGAAAGTGCTTACCGTTTAGAGGTCAACAAGTATGTACATGGTAATCTTCAATCTTGCGTCATCAATGCTGAATTTTTAAGTAGTGGCGATTACCGTCAGATCAATAACATGTCTAGCTTATTAAACGGTTTGTTGGGCGAGGGCGCGACAATTAAGCGTGGTGAAAAAGCGCTGGCGATTAAAACCTTTAAACAAGGGCTGGATTGGTTAATGGGCGAAGCAAAACACAGCATTAATATTCAGCGTTATAAAGGGCTGGGCGAAATGAACCCATCGCAATTGTGGGAAACAACGATGGACCCTAAAGTACGCCGACTATTGAAAGTGCAAATAGATGATGCGATCGCAGCGGATGAAATTTTCACAACACTAATGGGCGATAACGTAGAACCGCGTCGCGCATTTATTGAAAACAATGCGTTGGGTGTGAATAATTTGGATATTTAAAACGATACCGTTGCGCTTGCTTTTCTATACTTGAGCTAATATTGCTAAATATCTTTTTAAGATATACAGTTTTATAAAAAATGGAGGCATTATGAAAGTAATTATTCTCGTATTAACACTAATGTTTTCATTAAATTCTTTTGCCGATGACTTAATGAGTCAGATGAAAATGGAAGCAACCATCAAGAAAATGGCTGAAAAGTCAAAAGGTGAAAAAGGCGTTGTTGAGTTTGTTTATCAAGGTGCCAATATGTACTTAATATCAGATGTTAGTAATGACAGAATGAGAATAATTTCACCTATAGCTCAATATTCATCGTTAACACAAGACCAACTGAACAAAACCATGATATCAAATTACCACTTAGCTTTAGATGCGCGATATGCCTTAAGTGATGGTGTGCTTTATGCTGCCTATATTCACCCACTATCTAAATTAGATGAAGGCCAAATTAAATCCGCTGTCAAGCAAGTGTTTAATCTTAGGGCTACATTTGGCGCAGAATACACTAGCGGTATTTTAAGCTATGGCGCACAAGAGACAACAAAAGAACCGAGTGCCGAGCGGCTGTACCTTTAATTAGGTTAAAAACGCTAACTACCCAGTCTATGAAAAAATTAGTGGTACTCGTTGATGTGCAAAATATTTACTACACGACCAAGCAATCTTATGATTGTCATTTTGATTACAATCAGTTTTGGGCGGAGACCACTTCAAATAGGCAGGTAATCAAAGCGATTGCTTATGCCATCGATCGCGATGATGAAAAACAAAAACAGTTCCAAAACATACTAAGTGCGATTGGTTTTGAGGTAAAACTGAAGCCGTTTATCCAAAGGGCTGATGGCTCAGCTAAAGGTGATTGGGATGTGGGCATAGCGCTGGACGCGATTGAGTACGCTAAAGAGGCAGATGTGGTGGTGCTAGCATCAGGCGATGGCGATTTTGATTTGCTGGTTGATAAAATGCGTAACGATCTAAAGGTGATGGTAGAGGTCTACGGTGTACCTAAATTTACAGCGGCTTCACTCATTCGTTCAGCATCAAAATATATTCCAATTAATCATCAACTTTTATTAGATGCATCAAAAAAATAAATAAACCCCCTAACAAGTGCTTTAAGCTGAACAAAGCATTAACTGAGCACAACCAGCTTAATTTATTGATGGCGCTAAGTAGCTTTAATAATAAATGTTTTTAATAAAAAGTGATTGTTTCACCTACGCCAATTTTCATTAGGTCTTGACCCATACGTACATCACCAGTGAAGTGTAAGCGTGTCGATTCTAATGCTGTTTGCGCATCAACCCCGAATAATAAAACATGTGTAAAAACAGCGGCTTTTGGTTGCGTGGCTTGCAATACTTTGGCTGCTTGAGCGGGGGTGGTGTGGTATGACATGACTTTTTTTAAGCGCGGGTTGTTGGCTAATAAATTGGCGTCAGCAGCAGCAATCTCATGAATGAGTAAATCAGCATTTTTAGAAAAACGAATTAAATTCTTAGCGTAAGTGGTGTCACCAGATATGACAATCGATTGCGCGCCACTATCGATGCGATAGCCATAGGCAGGCTCAACAGGGCCATGATCAACGAGAAAGGCGGTTATCTTCACGCCATCATGGTCATATACCACCCCTTCAGCAGCGATATCATGGCTAGCAATGTCAAATACAGCGTTATTGAGTTTAGTATGTTCAGTTCTATAGTGCTTGTCAGCTTGATGTGCTAAGGCAAGGTGTTTAGCGAATGCTTGTGTGCCTGCTGGCCCTGTGAGTTTGAGCTTATTGGGTCTTTGCCATATCCAGCTTGTCAGCCATAAGGCGCTTAACCCTGAAACGTGGTCTGAGTGTAAGTGGGTTAAAAAAACATGCTCAATTTTAGATAATGCAATACCCGCTTGTTGCAAACGCATGGTAATACCACGACCACTATCAAAAATAAAAAAACGGCCATTGGCCTCTACCAATGTGGCAGGCCCAAAACGCTCAATACTAGGTCTCGGTGTGCCTGTTCCTAACAAAGTCACTTCCATGTAAGCCGCAGATAGGTGGCTAGAATAAATTAAGAATAAGGTCAATAAAGCGTTGTATGCAGGTTTAAAAATAATCATTGGTCGCTCGGAAAGAAGAGTGTTGGTGCTTAGTATTCAACACAAAAAGAATAGAGTCAATGTGCAGGTTTTCATCTCTTTATACTTTCGGTTGTTGTTGGATATCACAGCAAGTGATGGTTATTTTAACAGTAGCAGATTTAGAAAAGATAGCGATTTACTTTGTCTGCAAAGAACAAGTTGTTCATTAAGCAATCAATGGCCCATGCCCATGCATGCTATGATTTCAGTTTTAAAATTAGTCACGCATGATATGAACACCAAGAAGACTAACGAAGATATCGAAACTAGCGAAACTAGCGAAACTAGCGAAAACGCCGAAACCTTTATTCCAAGTAAGGATGCCTCTTTAGAATCATCTATCCGTACCTTGCAAGGCAAATTAGCGGCGCTTGGTATTCATGTTGAAGAGAAATCATGGCTGAATGAAGTTGAAGGTATTTGGTCTGTACATGTGATTAACCGGGATTGCACGCGCTTATTTACCAATGGTAAGGGCGCCTCACAACTTGCCGCACGGGCGAGCGCATATAGGTGAGTATTTTGAACGACTCAGTACTAATTATTTCTGGACAGATTCTTATCTAGGCGAAACCATTGCCAATGGCGATTTTGTGCATTACCCAAATGAACAGTGGTTACCGCTTGAAGGTGATACGTGGCCTACCGAATTACTCACACCCGCGTTACAAAAATTCTACAACCCAGAAGGCACAGTGCTTGCTAGCCAACTCATTGACTTAAATTCAGGCAATCAAGACCGAGGTATTTGTGCCATCCCTTATACTTGCTTAGGGGATAATCAAACGGTCTTGTTTCCGGTTAATTTGATTGCAAATTTATATGTTAGCAATGGCATGAGTGCTGGTAACACCATGATGGAAGCACGCACACAAGCCCTTGCCGAGATTTTTGAACGCGATATTAAATATAAAATTATTCGAGAAGGCATTTGCTTACCAGATGTGCCAGAAGCGGTGATTAATCGCTACCCAACGATTGCGGCAGGTATTAAAGGGTTACGAGAGGCAGGTTATGGCATATTAGTGAAAGATGCTTCATTGGGTGGTCAATATCCTGTAATGAATGTGACGTTATTACACCCAGAAGACCAAGGCTGCTTTGCCAGCTTTGGTGCGCACCCGCGTTTTGAAGTTGCATTAGAACGCGCACTGACCGAGTTAATACAAGGTCGCGCCCTTGATAGTTTAAAAGGGTTTGTAGCACCAGGTTTTGATATGGAAGAAGTGGCTGATTCTCAAAATCTGGAAATTCATTTTGTGGACTCTAGTGGTGTGATTAGCTGGGAGTTTTTGCGCAACACGCCAGATCATGCGTTCATAGACTGGAATTTTGGCACGACAACGGAGGAAGATTACAACTGGTGTGTCAATACCATTCACAAGAGCGGCTATGATATGTACATTGCTGATTTTATGCACCTAGGCGTATATGCCTGCCGCATTTTTGTACCCGGCATGAGTGAAATCTATCCAGTAGAAGAGTTGGAATGGCAGAATAATTCTGTGGGAAACCGCATACGACCATACGCACTGCGGTTGCAGGACTTGGAGATGGAAGCGTCTGAAGCTGTTAGCAATGCTATTAGATTTAGACCTAGCAGATGATCTCCACGTGTATATTCTGATCGGCTTATGTGCAGACGCGAATACACCGTGGCTTGATTGTCGGATAGGCGAACTTAAAACCCTAGCCGCTATTGCCGCGGGCGCTACAGAGGATATTTTAGATGGTTGTGAATGGATCGCCCAATTGAATGATCTGCCTGCCGAGCGTGCCAGCACTTACCGCTGTATTGCTAATCTTGTGCAAATTACTGAAGACCTAGAAAGCGGCAATATAGCGTTATTTAAAGATAAGCTGCAGCTGATGTATGGAGAAGCCACGCTTGAACAAGCACTTAGCTTATTTAGTAAAAACACACAGTATTTTGGCTTAGAAAACTTAGGTAGCAATATGGAAAACAGCAAAATGCATCAACAACTGCTAGCCGCCTATGACAAGGTGAGAAAGCCGCAACTGAATTAACAGCTGGCGCTGTCGTTGCGGTTTATTACTTGTAGATTATCAAAATATTCAGTGACTAAAATTCGACCATTTCAAACTCTGCTTTGGTGACACCGCATTCTGGACAGCCCCAATTCTCAGGGACATCTTCCCAACGGGTACCTGGTGCTATGCCATCATCTGGCCAGCCTTTTTCTTCTTCATAAATTAAACCACAAACGGTGCAAATCCAAGTTTTCATTTTCTTTCTTTCTGTATTGATGGCTCTATATTAGATTAAAATTATTAATTAGTCGTTTATTTTACATAAAAATTACAAAAAAAAGCCCGCCGAAACGGGCTTAAACAGGAATCTACATCAGTTAATAAGTTTTTTTAGTTTTTAGATTAAGCCATATCATAACGATCAAGATTCATCACTTTGTTCCAAGCTTTTATAAAATCACGTACAAAAATTGCTTGCGAATCACTGCCTGCATAGACTTCAGCAGCTGCTCGAAGTTGTGAATTTGAACCAAAAACTAAATCAGCAACGGTGGCCGTCCACTTAAGTTTATTAGTTGCTCGATCACGGCCTTCTAACGCTGTTTCCGGTGCTGACGATTGTTGCCATTTTGTTTTCATATCAAGCAGATTCACAAAAAAGTCATTTGTTAAAACGCCTGGTTTATGGGTGAATACACCATGTGTAGAATTCCCGGTGTTTACATTAAGGACTCTCATCCCACCAATCAATACCGTCATTTCTGGTGCAGTTAATTTAAGTAATTGTGCTTTGTTTATCAAGTGTTCGGCCTCGGCTAACTTCACACCTTTTTTCACATAATTACGAAAACCATCTGCTACTGGCTCTAAGTAATCAAATGATTCAACATCAGTCTGATCTTGCGATGCATCTGTTCGGCCTGGTGTAAATGGCACTTGTACCGTTTGACCGGCATTTTTAGCTGCCGCTTCAATGGCGGCAGTACCACCTAATACGATTAAATCTGCAATTGAAACTAACTTCCCAACATTTTGAGCTGTATTGAAATCTTTTTGAATTCCCTCCAATACACGCATTACTTTTGCAAGTTCTGTTGGTTGATTGACTTCCCAATCTTTTAGTGGGGAGAGACGGATGTGAGCACCATTTGCACCGCCACGCATGTCTGACCCGCGGAAAGTAGAAGCAGAAGCCCAAGCAGTACTAACTAACTGAGAAACTGATAAACCTGAAGCAAGAATGGTTTTTTTAAAGTCAGCAATATCTTGCACATTGACCAATGCATGACTTACTTCTGGAATAGGGTCTTGCCAAACTAAAGTTTCGTTCGGCACTAAATGACCAAGGTAACGTGATACAGGACCCATATCGCGGTGTGTTAATTTGAACCATGCTTTTGCAAACACATCTGCAAACGCCTGAGGGTTTTCATAAAACCGACGAGAAATTTTTTCGTAAGCGGGATCCATTTTTAAAGCTAAATCAGCCGTACTCATCATAGGTGCGTGACGCTTAGAAGAATCATGTGCATCTGGCACAGTATTCGCTGCTGAAGCATTTTTTGGTGTCCACTGGTGTGCACCAGCAGGGCTTTTTGTTAACGCCCAATCGTAAGCAAACAGGTTCTCAAAATAATTGTTATCCCATTTAGTTGGGTTAGTTGTCCAAGCACCTTCTAAACCACTGGTTGTTGTATCCACACCATGACCAGTCCCGGCATTATTTATCCATCCAAAACCTTGGTTTTCTATCAGTGCCGCTTCTGGCTCTCTACCTAAATTACTTTCTGCTACTGCACCATGACATTTACCAAAGGTATGACCACCTGCAACAAGTGCTACTGTTTCCTCATCGTTCATTGCCATCCGTTTAAATGTTTCACGAATATCATGTGCAGAAGCGACGGGGTCTGGCTTGCCATTTGGGCCTTGAGGGTTTACGTAGATAAGCCCCATTTGTACAGCGCCTAATGGGTCATCAAGCTCACGATCACCTTTATAACGCTCATCGCCTAGCCACGTTGCTTCTGGGCCCCAGTCGATGTCTTCTTCTGGTTCCCAGATGTCTTCACGACCACCTGCAAAGCCAAATGTTTTTAATCCCATTGAATCTAATGCAACATTACCTGCAAGAACAATAAGGTCAGCCCAAGATAACTTGTTGCCATATTTTTGCTTAATCGGCCATAGCAAGCGCCGCGCTTTATCTAAGTTACCATTATCAGGCCAGCTATTTAAAGGTGCAAACCGTTGGTTGCCTGTACCAGAACCACCACGGCCATCATATACTCGGTAAGTGCCTGAAGCATGCCAAGCCATACGGACAAAAAGTGGTCCATAATGACCATAATCTGCTGGCCACCAATCTTGTGAGTCCGTCATTAATGTATGTAAATCTTGCACGACAGCGTCTAAATCTAGACTTTTAAATGCTTCTTTATAGTTAAATGACTCATCCATCGGATTAGATGCTTGAGAATGTTGATGTAATATTTTTAGATTTAATTGCTCTGGCCACCAGTCGCTATTACTTTTACCCCCTGAAACTGTGGTCTGATTCGTGTTCTCGCCCGAGAATGGGCATTTTGATTCTGTTGTCATTGCGCTCTCCTTAAGTTACTTAATATTAAAATGAAATCTATTCTGCCTTGCTAATGTGTTGCTGCGTAAATCGCTAAAATTTCAATGAGTGATTTTTCTAGTTGGTTAAAATAGTAACTTAACATCCCTCCCTCCTGTTATCTTTAGTTAATAAAAACTATTCTAGGGCTTGCTTCGTGATTTGTATAATTGTAAGTTTTAATATTATTGATAAATTTTATTTATCATAGTAAGCTGCGGTTATCTCACTTAATTAAGTTAAATGCATGACCCTAATTGAATTAAAATTTGTTGTGGCTGTTGCGCAAGCGCGCAACTTTAGAAGAGCCGCTGAAAAATGTTTTGTTACGCAGCCTGCTCTGAGTTTAGGCATCAAAAAGCTAGAGCAAGAATTGGGCATCAAGATTTTTGAACGCAGCCGTACCGAGGTGAGCTTGACAGAAGTTGGTAAGGACATTGTTGAACAAGCAAATGTTATTTTAGAACAAGCAGCCCATTTAAAAGAAATGGCAAAAGTGGGCTCTAACCAGTTAGATGGCTTGTTTAAGTTAGGGATGATTCACTCAGTAGGGCCATACTTATTGCCTGAAATAATTCCTGTATTACGTAAAACGGCGTCAAAAATGCCATTAGAAATTGAAGAGACTTTAACGGATAATTTAGAAGTACAGTTAAAAAATGGTGTGATTGATGCGGCTATTATTGCACTGCCATTTGATGTGCCAGGGGTGCAAATAATGCCACTATATGATGAAGAGTTTGTAGTGGTGGTGCCTAAAAATCATCATTGGGGGCAAAGAGAAACGATTAAGCCCGCAGAGCTATCTAAAGAAAAAGTGTTATTACTTAATAGCGGCCATTGTTTTAGTAACCAGGTAACACTGGCATGCCCAGAACTTGGTCGTAAAGGTGAGGTATTACAGGGAAACTCACTAGAAACGATTCGGAATATGGTTGCATCTAACTTGGGTATTACGGTATTGCCACGCTCTGCCATTTCAGACCGATATAACAACCCATTGGTGAAACAGATTCCATTTGCAAAACCAGTACCAATGCGGCGTATTGCCATTGCCTGGCGGAAAAGTTTTGTAAGAATGCAAGCAGTAGAAAAAGTGGCTGCATCTATTAAAGCGGTTAATTCTGACTATATGAAAAAAATTGGTTAGTGATTTGTGTTGGACACAAAAAAGGCGCCATTGGCGCCTTTTTTAATAAGCAAAAGCTTATTTGTTCATTACGTACATTGTAACTTCAAAACCGAAACGCATTTCAGTAGCAGCTGGTGTTGTCCACATAATCATTCTCCTATTTAGTTAACGTGTAATACTATGATGTTCATATTACAGATAGGTTGAATTTAAACCGTATGCAATGTAACCAATTGAGCCTAATGATTTTCATTAGCGCTTTAGTAAATGAGTTGTACACGATAGCCTGCTACAGACGCTTCTTTGATCTGAATAGCGATTTTAATATCGAGTTCTTTGCCAGATGTAAAACCACTTTTGATAGCGGTCTTAGCTATAAGATATACTGCCGGGCGAATTAATTTTTCTATGACTGCAGCATCATCAGCGTTGGTTAATGTGAGTTTAATAATTGGGTAGGCTTGCGTATATTTTGCATTATTGATAATAATGCTTGAAAAATTAACGATAGATTCATACTCGTCACTCTCCTGCATATCTGAATCACTGATGGTAATAAAATTTAAGTTTCTCGGTAAATCGATTTTACAGTTAAGTTGTGCACAAGCTTGAACAAGCACCGGTTTAAATTGTGGGTACTCTGCTGCTATTTTTGTCCGCATGTAGTAAATAGCTTGCAATATAGCCGTGATTAACAATAAAACACTTAATAATGACAGCCAAGGATTGTTTGCTTCTTTTTTTTGTAAAAATACTGGTTCAGCGACATAGTAATCTTGATCAGTAGTTGGTGTTTTCTCTACTGTATTGATAGGTGGGATATTACCTATATAGGCTGTTTGATTGGTTTCTTTAGTGACGGTGTCTTCTTTTAAACTTGCTAGATATGCTTCTTCGTTATGAATGTCATCTGAGATTTCGGCTAGACGATTTTTGGCATTGAAAACATGCTCACAGCTACCGCACTGTACTTTTCCACGGTACGATTTGATATGTTCTTTCTTGAGTATAAATTGTGTGTCACATTTAGGACAAGAAGTGATGTAATTCATTTTTTAGTGCCAGTTAATAGAACCCATGCACCTTTCTGTTCGGGTGCATCTATTGTAAACCATTCACTGTAACGAGTAAGCAATGCATCCGTTTGGCTTTCCAATATACCAGATAAGGCTATTTTCCCGCCAGTTTTACAATATTTTGCTAGGGCAGGTGCTAAGACCATCAGTGCGCTTGATAAAATATTGGCGACAATGTAATCAAATGTTTCATGGGCAAAGGTATCAGCATCAAAAAAAGCGATATCAACATGATTTTGTTGCGCATTATATTCACCAGCAATAATCGCTTGGTCATCAATATCAACGGCAACGACATGTTTGGCACCAAATTTTTTTGCAGCAATGGCTAAAATACCTGAGCCTGAACCATAATCGAGCACGGTGTTTAACGCTTTTTGGCGTGATAACCACGCTAAGCATAAGTGTGTTGTTGGGTGGCTACCAGTACCAAAGGCTAAGCCTGGGTCTAAAACGAGATTGATGGCATTTTCGTTAGGCGCGGCATGCCAAGTTGGGACTACCCATAAGTTGTCAGTAATATGAATAGGGTCAAATTGTGCTTGTGTTGCACGCACCCAATCTTGTTCGGCGATCATTTCTTTGGTGTAGCTGAACTGTTGAATACCAGTCGCTATTTTAAGTTCGCTGAGCAGCACTTCCGTATCAACTGATGCATCTAACATCGCAGTGACGACATTTTGTTGCCAAATTCCAGGCGGTGGATCACCTGGCTCTCCAAAAATTGCTTGTTCAGCGAGTGTTTCAGCATGCGCGTCTTCAATGGATGCAGATAAAGCACCCAGTGTCATGAATGCATCGCTAATAGTGTCTGCATTTTGATCGTTAGCTTGGATTTTAAGTAAAAGCCAAGACACTACTTTTTAGTAAGACCTAGTTTTTCTTCAAGGTAGTGAATGCTGGTGCCACCTAAGTGAAATGCTGCATCTGCCATTAAGTCTGCATGCAGTGCTACATTCGTTTTAATGCCAGCAATCATCATTTCCGATAATGCAATGCGCATTTTTGCAATGGCTTGTTCACGTGTTGCGCCATGTGTAATGAGTTTACAAATCATCGAATCATAATGTGGTGGCACTGTATAGCCGCCATAGGCATGCGTGTCTATTCTAACGCCTGGCCCACCTGGCATATGAAAAGTCGTGATCTTGCCAGGAGAAGGTACAAAGGTGTACGGGTCTTCAGCATTAATACGACATTCAATAGCGTGGCCATTAAATACGATATCTTTTTGACGGAAAGTTAATTTTTCACCTGCTGCGATATGAATTTGCTGTTGTACAAGATCAATACCAGTAATCATTTCTGTGACGGTATGTTCTACTTGTAGACGGGTGTTCATTTCAATAAAAAAGAATTCATTTTTTTCATATAGAAACTCAAAAGTACCCGCACCACGATAGTTAATTTTTCGACAAGCTTCTGCACAACGTTCACCAATTTTATCTCTTAATCTTTTAGACAATAACGGTGCGGGTGCTTCTTCGATAATTTTTTGGTGGCGACGCTGCATAGAACAGTCGCGATCAGCTAAGTAGACAGCATGACCATGTTGGTCCGCTAGTATTTGAATTTCAACATGGCGTGGGTTCTCAAGAAATTTTTCCATGTAAACAACTGCACTACCAAAAGCAGTCTGTGCTTCAGTTTTAGTCATGTTGACAGCATTTATTAGCGCAGCTTCAGTATGGACAGCGCGCATACCACGCCCACCGCCACCTGCTGCCGCCTTAATAATGACTGGATACCCAATTTTTTTAGCAATATTGATGAGCCGTGTAGGGTCATCGGGTAGTGCCCCATCAGAGCCTGGTACACAAGGCACACCAGCTTTTTTCATTGCCGCTTTCGCAGAAACCTTGTCACCCATTAAGCGAATGGTTTCAGCGCGAGGGCCAATAAATACAAAACCACTTTGTTCAACGCGTTCTGCAAAATCGGCATTTTCAGATAAAAAACCATAACCAGGATGTATGGCTTGTGCATCAGTCACTTCAGCTGCGCTGATTACCGCGGGAATATTTAAATAACTTTTATCAGATTGTGCAGGGCCAATACAAACAGACTCATCTGCTAATTTGACGTATTTTGCATCCGCGTCTGCTTCAGAGTGTACTGCAACAGTTTTGATGCTCATTTCGCGACAGGCGCGTTGTACTCGTAAGGCAATCTCGCCCCTATTGGCGATTAATATTTTTTCAAACATGTTAATTAACCAATCACAAACAAAGGTTCGCCATATTCAATTGGCTGCCCATTTTCAACTAATATTTTTTTAATAACACCTGCGTGATCACATTCAATTTCATTGAGCAACTTCATGGCTTCGATTATACAAAGTGTATCGCCAACGGCTACATTAGCACCGACTTCTACAAACGGGCTGGCATCAGGGGATGAAGAGCGATAAAACGAACCAACCATAGGAGAGGTAACAACATGACCTTCTATAACGGCTTCAGCCGGCTCACTAGGTGCTACAGCGACTGGGCTAGCAATCGCCGCTGGTGCCATTTGTTGTGGTGCTACTGCATACTGCGCAATTGGTGCTGGCAATTGACTAGCACGGCTAATACGAACCTTTTCTTCGCCTTCGGTTAGTTCTAGTTCTGAAATGCCAGACTCTTCTACTAAATCGATTAATTTTTTTAATTTACGTAAATCCATAATGACCCCTGAAGCAAGCTAAAATTAAATTAGCTTTTAAGTTGGTTAATTGCATAGTGTAAAGCAGCGCTATAGCCTTCGGCGCCTAAACCGCTAATGACACCAACAGCAATATCGCTAAAATAAGAATGGTGTCTAAAGTTTTCACGAGCGAAAACATTAGATAAATGTACTTCGATAAAAGGAATATTGACAGCTGAAACGGCATCGCGAATCACAACAGAGGTATGTGTAAAGGCGGCAGGATTAATAATCATAAAATCGACTTTATTGACAGCAGTCGATTGAATTTTTGTCACTATTTCAACTTCAGCGTTACTTTGAAATGTTTCTAATGAAGTACCAGCAGCTTTTGCGATGACAGATAATTGCTGATCAATATCAGCCAGTGTTAAGTGGCCGTAATGTTCTGGCTCACGTGTGCCAAGCATGTTTAGATTAGGGCCGTGTACCACTAAAACGGATTTGGTTGCCATTACCTATCTTTCTAATACATTTTTCTTAATACTCATAAAGAGCGATTTTGCCGAAGATAAGCTATTTTGTCCAGCATATTCGCTGAAATTAAGCGAAGTTATGGGAAAGAGAACCTTAAGTGATTGAATAAAATGATTAAATCATTTTAGCGTAAAGTTTTTAATGTTTTTTCTAATAAGGCTTTGGTAATACGGCCAAAATAAGTCTGTACGATAGTGCCATCAGGTTTAATAATAAGGGTATAGGGTAATGCACCTTTGTTGTTACCAAGCGCTGCTGCTAACGCCATTCCGGTATCTTCAGCGGCAAGTAGTGGGTAGCTAATGTCAGTGGTTTCTGCAAATTCTTTTATCAACGCAACATCGTCAAGTGAGATGCCGATCACGACTACGTTCTTATCTTGGTATTCGGTATGTAATTCAGAAAGCTCTGGCATTTCTTCACGGCATGGTGGGCACCATGTTGCCCAAAAGTTTAAAACAATGATTTTTCCTTGCCACTGCTTTAGTGCTTGTGCTTTGCCGTTTTCATCAGGAAAATTGGCAGCAAATAAAGCTTGCGTAGGTGAGTTATTAATTGCTTCTACAAGGGGTTGATTAGTGAAATAGCTAGTGGCTAAACCAATACAGACAATTAAGATAAAGGCGCCAATGGGTGAAACAAGTTTGTTTAACATAAAATTTTCTTTTTAACAGATAGCTGTTTTAACAGACGACTAAAGGGTTACATTCATCTGGCTTAAGGGCATTAACTTTATTAACAATGGCTAAGAAGTTAGTAGCATTTTCGTAGCCGATGACTTTGATCGGTTTAATTTCTTGCCCTGATTTGTTAAAAAATATAATACCGGGTGGGCCAAATAAATTAAACCGTTTTAGTAATGCAAGGTCTTCAGGGGTGTTTTCAGTCACATCCGCTTTTAATAACACTGCATCGTTTAATGATTGTTGTACTTGTGGGTCACTAAAAGTAAACCTTTCCATTTCTTTGCAGGATATACACCAATCAGCATAAAAATCTAGCATGACGATTTTACCAGCTGCGTTATCAATGCGTGAATCTAATTCAGCGGTATTTTTAACGCGAATAAAGGGCAGTTTTGTTTCGCTTTGACTACTGTTTGTTATTTGCAGCCCACTTAGCGGTTGCAAGGGTGATTTGGCACCAGAAATAGCGCCGATTAGCATGGCGGCTCCGAGAACTAGCAAAATAATGCCAATCCCTTTCCAAAAACGCATCCATGGGTGAGACTTTCCAGTTTGCTCATCTAAAGGTAGGCTGTCTAATGCATGTAAATAGATTGCTGGAATAATCAGCAGTGCTGCCCACATTAGCATCTCTATGCCGGTGTGAATAACAGGGGAGACGATGTAAATGGCAACTGCTAACATGAGCACGCCAAAGAAATTACGGACGACCGCCATCCAAGCACCTGCTTTTGGTAGTACATGGCCTGCTGATGCACCAATCAGCAATAATGGTATGCCCATGCCAATAGAAAGTGCAAAGAGGGCGACGCCACCTAATACAATATCGTGTGTTTGACTAATATAGAGTAGCGCGCCAGCCAGCGGTGCTGCGACACACGGGCTGACAATGAGTGCCGAGATTGCGCCCATAATAAACACACCGATAAATTGTCCACCTTTAAGCTTGTTGGTAGTGTTTATCATACGATTTTCGATGGCTTGCGGTAATCGCAGCTCATAAAAACCAAACATAGAAAATGATAATAAAACAAAAATTAATGCTGTGGTACCAAGCACCAATGGGTTTTGTAAGGTGTTGCTTAATAGTTGCCCAGATAACCCTGCAGCAATGCCAGCTAATGTATAAGTGAGTGCCATCCCCATGACATAGGCTAAGGAGAGGTTAAAGCTATGCAATCGGCTGGTGGTTTCTTTGTGCGTTTTTTCGTCACCAACAATAATGCCAGAGAGAATAGGGATCATGGGCAGTACGCAAGGGGTAAATGATAGTAGTAAACCAAACCCAAAAAACCCTGCTGCAATTAGCCATAGCTGACCACCTTTTAGTAGACTGGTTGCCTTGTCATCACTATTATTTACGATTGTTGTATTTGCAGTCGTTGTTGTATCGACGACTGAGCTGGCATTACCAGTACCATTTGCCATGGCCACATGAAATGTCTTGCGCTGCGGCGCGTAGCACAAGCCTTGCTCACTACAACCTTGAAATATTGCATTGATAATAATATTTTTTTCAGTACTGGCAGTTGTAATCTCGGCGATAAAGTCGTGATGATAAACCTCTTTTTTGCTAAAATTAGGACCATCTTTTATATCACCCGTTGGTAAGTTGATGTTGACGACTTTACCTGTATTGGCATCTTCAATTTTAAATTGAATGCGATCTTTATACAGATAATAACCAGGTTCAACAGTAAATGACCCTTGTAGTTTATGGCTGCTTACTGCTTGTACATCTAATTTAAAAGCAATATCTGGATGTAAAAATTCATCTTCGCTAGGTTCTACAAACGCGCTTAAACCCGAGCTACTACTATTTGCAGCAATAACGGGTTGCGCGATGAATAGGTAGCCCATGATGAATAGAGGGACCAATAAAAGCGTACTTAAATTGAAGAATGAATATGAAAAACGTTTTAACATTGTTATCCTAGCTAACATAAATTAAGTGCAACATCATTGCATTTTGCAATGTTAGCACCATGTAGATTGAGGTAAATAACTTCAGGAAGTTCGATCGTATGCGTTTTTTAATAGGCTTAATTTTACTCGCTTTTCCCATTTTAGAGATAGTGCTACTGATTTCTCTTGCGCAGCGCTATGGCTTTTGGCTGTTGTTGTACTTAGTCGTCATTGGTTATCTTGGCTTACAGTTAATTCGTAGTGAAAAAGAAATGGTATCAGCTAAGATGATGCAAGGTTTAAAAATGCAAGGCAGTCCATTAAAAGCGATTATGGGTAGCGCACGCAATATGGTAGCAGGTGTCTTATTGTTAATCCCCGGTGTGATCACCGATGCAATCGCCGCAATATTATTATTAATACCTATTCAGCAACCTAAAGTAGACCAAGGTGCTGGGCCGCAAACTGATTTTGAATCTAATTTCGATACACAGTTTAAACAGGGTCGCAAACAAGGGCGACACAAAGCGGCTAATGACGACATTATTGAAGGCGAATTTGTCGAAATTAAAGAACAAATCGATCAACCTAATAAACCCCCTGAGGAATAAATGGCAACAGTCACAATACAATCTAGCGGACATCAATTTGATGTGCGTCCCAGTCAAACAGTCTTAGAAGCAGCGATGGATGCAGGTGTCAACATCCCATACGGATGTCGTAATGGTGCTTGCGGATCATGCAAGGGTAAAGTTGTTTCAGGCAAAGTGATGCATGATGATTATCAAGGCAGCGCGATGACAGATGATGAACTGACCGCAGGCCATGCATTGTTTTGCTCTGCTAGACCGTTAGAAGACTTGGTGATTGAATGCCGTGAAAGCAATAGCCTAGCAGGCATTAAGCCAAGAATTTTGCCGGTAAGAGTGCTTAAAAAAGAAAAGCTCGCACATGATGTGATGGCACTGCACTTGCAATTGCCAAGTAGTGAGCGCTTACAGTTTATCGCGGGGCAATACATAGAATTTATTTTAAAAGATGGCAAACGTCGTGCTTTTTCTATCGCCAATGCACCACATACAGAATCTGGATTAGCACTACACTTACTCCATGTTGATGGCGGTGAGTTTACCGAGTACGTGTTTAACGAATTACAAGAAAAAGCCATTATGCGGATAGAAGCGCCGTTAGGTAGCTTTTATTTGCGTGAAGATTCCGATAAGCCGATTATCTTCGCCGCAACTGGTACTGGTTTTGCGCCAATTAAAGGCATTATCGAACATATGCTGTATTCAGATATTCAACGGCCAATGACTCTATATTGGGGTGCTCGCACGTTAGATGGCCTGTATATGGATGATTTATGCCAACGTTGGGCGAAAAATGTACCGACGTTTTCTTATGTACCAGTGTTATCAAAACCTGATGAAAATTGGCAAGGTAGAACGGGTTATGTACAAAATGTAGTGAAAGAAGATATTGCAGATTTAAGCGGTCATCAGGCTTATGTGTGTGGCTTGCCTGATATGGTTGATGATGCGCAACAAGTGTTTCAAGGAGCTGGATTACCAGTAGATGAATTCTTTAGTGATGCGTTTACGTTTGCGCCGAGATAAACCTGTTATATTTTAATTGTTTAGCTAGCTAGCTATTTACAAAAATCAAGCTGACTGACTCCTTGATTTTTTGTTATGCATTTTTCCATTGAAAATATCCCAGCCATTCAGTATCATTTTCACCATAACACTGAACGTCGTATTCTGGAAAATCCTCAATTGCTTGCTTATGGGCTTGTTTTATACCAGATGCATTTTCGATGTAAAAAACAAATTCTTTAAACGAACCTGTAGTAACTGCCAAAACTTGGATAGATGGCCCTGTTAAAGTCATAAGGTTAGCAACCTTATCTTCTATTTCGTTAAGTCTCTTATTTTCGTCTTCGTCAGGAAATCCTGTAGGGTTTGGACGTATAAGAGGAATTGCAAAACCAACACGAATATTTAATTTTGGGTGCTTTGCCCATTTTTTAGCGGTGTCATTTAAGCGAATCATCGTTGGAACTTCATCAGTAGTGGTCTCGAATACTGACCAAGAATGATTTTCTGAATCTAAACCTTCAAATTCATTATTTTTTTGTTTTTTTAAAAGGCCACATTGTTGATCCTATATATATGCATAATGCCTCAATAAAAGGCGAGCGTTAGCGAGTCCAGCCCACGTTTTTTGTGGGCGATTTTTAATTGACTTGTTATAAGGAATTTCCTTGCTGCACACTGTCTATCGTATACCAATATTCCCCGTGCATACCACCAGCTTCAAGCTTAAATATTACAGTTGTTGGTACGCTACATTTAGGGCAATAAAAATCTAGGGAACTTTTACCTTCTGTAGCACCTATAAAATTTTCGTTTTTGAGATTGCTAAAGTCACTATTCCAATGTTTATTAAAGTCTCGAATATAAAATTTAACCGAATTACTACATCGAGAACACGTATATGTAGTGCCTGTATCATCATCGTAGTGATTTATTACAATTTTACTAAACATTCGATGATGCCTTATAACGCCGCAATGTGCGGATTTTAAAAGTGGAGGCGAAGCCGGAACTTTTAAAATTCCGAACCATTGCCTTGTTAGGGCCTTAGCTAAGCAAATCTCTGGCCCGCTTCATATACCATGACTCAGGTGTATCTAGCTTAATTTCGTGATGCTCAACGATTCTGCTTGGTAATGTAACCTCCCAAATGTAATTCTTTTGCAGGTCATCAGAATTCCAAAGTTCACCAGTTTCAGGAGACGGCTCTAATACAAAATATTTAGCTTTAGGACGTTTAAACTGTTTATTTGCGTCAAACTTCTCTGTGCACGCTAAAAGCACATAAGGAATATAATCATGCGGCATATCTTTCAGCGACCAAATATCTTCCTTATTTCCCACCTCTAATAGCCCATGAAATTCTTTCCATGATAAAGCGGGCACAAAATATTTCAATTTTTGATATATGCCATCAATGTTTTCAAATACCCAATCTTTAGCTGCTTTCGATAGAGAGTGATCTCGAGGTAGATCCCGAAATGACTCATAGGGCTTATGGTTTTCAACTACAGTGGGGCATCCTGATTTTGGATAGTGTGCAAAATGTGTTTGCTTTTGCGACTTATCGGCCTTTACAAATACCGCTGTATTGCATATTCGACAGTTTCCATCAACTGATGGCCCATGCTCTACAACCCAATCATCTATATGGAGCACTGCTTTTAACTTATCCTTTGGGTGGTAAGCATATACATTCAAAACTTAATTCTCCTTTGTGTATTGCCCTAACAGGGTTTATCGAACACTGTGTCTGATAATGTATTATATAAGTTGAAAGTGGACATATTTAAATTTCCTTTTTATTCAATGTATTAGCGATAATATAATAGGTGAATATCTATTTATCAAGTATGTCTACTTTGTTATTTTTTTATCAGTGCTTTAAGAGTTTTCTGTGATCGTTTTAAGCATAGCATCATCACCTACTGCATCTGCCACCTTTACTTTTAACCCCATTTTCAATGGTAATTCCGCAACCCTAGTGTGATTGACGTATAGCATCACTTGTTGTAACCAATCTGTATCACCCGCTAAATCTAGTAAGTAACGCATGGCCTCTGAGCTGGTGACGACAATGGCGTGCAGTTGTTGGTTTGCATAAGCTTGCGCTAAAACCTCACAATTTGTTTGTGGATTAATGCGTTGGTAGCATTCTGCAAAGGTGACTTGGGCGTCACGACTTTTTAAAGTATCTGCTAGCACTTCGCGGCCACCAATACCGCGCACGATCATGACTTTTTTGTTTTGCATATCGTGCATTTCGGGTAATGATAGTAAAGACTCACTATCAAAATTACCTTGTGGAATAAGCACTTGTTTGACATCAAATTTACCGAGTTCTTGAGCAGTAACAGGACCAATCGCTGCAAATTTTAAATGTTTGGGGATATCTTGTTTAGTGTCTTTATTTTTAAGTATGCGTGGCATGCCATTTTGCACTGCGTTACTGCTGATAAAGACGATCCAATCATAGTCATCAATATTAGCAATGACGCTTTCAAACATTGCGTAATCAGCTAGCGGTGTAATTTCAATTAACGGAAATGAGATAACATTTCCGCCAGCATTTTCGATTAGCTTGCTAAGTTTGGCCGCTTGTTTAACGGGGCGGGTAATGGCAATACTTAAGCCCGATAAAGGTTTATTTGTGTCCATCAAGTGCAGCCAATATTTTATCAGCACCTCTTGTCACTAATTTTGCAGCAAGCGTCTTGCCGACAGATTCTGCATCATGTAAATCACCGACTATCGTTTCACGTAGCATCTGCTGACCATCGACACTGGCCACAAAGCCAGTGATGTTAATGTTGTCGCCATCACGCTGTGCGTAAGCGCCTAAAGGTACGGTGCAACTACCGGCTAGCGCGCGGCTAAAACCACGTTCTGCTTCAACACAAAGCTGCGTATCAGTGTGGTTAAGCGGGGCAAGCACTTTGATTAAATCGGTACGGTCAGCACGCACTTCTATACCGAGCGCGCCTTGGCCGACGGCAGGAATACTGTCTTCTGCTGAGATAAGGCTACTAATTCTATTGCCTAGTGCTAAGCGGATTAAGCCAGCTGCTGCCAAAATAATGGCAGCATATTGCCCCTCATCTAGTTTACATAAACGGGTTTGCACATTGCCGCGTAGCGATTCTATTTTAAGGTGCGGAAAGCGTGCTTGAATTTGGCTTTGACGGCGCAAGCTAGAAGTGCCGACGATACTGCCATGTGGTAAGTCAGCTAGCGTTTCATAATCGTTAGATACAAACGCATCGTGCGGGTTTTCACGTTCACCTGTTGCCACCAGCGTAAAACCTTCAGGCATATTCATGGGGACATCTTTCATGCTGTGCACGGCTAAATCTGCACTGCTATCTAGCAGCGCATTTTCGAGTTCTTTAATAAATAAACCTTTACCACCAATACTGGCGAGTGGTTTATCTAAAATTTGATCACCAGTGGTGGTCATGCCTAAAATCTGTACATCACAGTTGGGGTATAAAGTTTGTAAACGTGCTTGAATATGTTTGGCTTGCCACATGGCAAGTGCGCTTTCACGGGAGGCGATGACTAGTTTTTGTGGTGTGGGCTGGGTTGAAGTTTTGCTCATAGTTAGAATTTTAGCATAGCGCATATTAATCATTGGCTCATTACTGGTCAATCATTGGATTAATCACAGGGTAGATAAAGTGCTATAAGAAATAGTGTTTTTTAGGGTAAGCTTATATTTTCTTAGTGTTAGTAATAAGTCATGGGTGAGCTGACTATAAAGTTAGCGTTATGTTTTAGGATTTAAAATTGGAGAATGAATATGCAAGATCAATTAGACGTTTTTTTTAGTTCCCTTAATCAATTTTGGTTTCAATTGGTTAATTTTGTACCTAAGCTATTAATAGTGGTAGTGATTTTGTTTGCTGGTTGGGTGTTAGCAAAGCTAGCAAGAACAGCGGTTAAACGTATCTTAGAGCTGATTCAATTTGATAAATTTGCTCAAAAATCTGGGTTAGAGGCTTTTATTAGTAGCGGTAGCGTTAATGTCACATTAAGCGGCATTATTAGCCAAGTGATGTATTGGCTGGTGATTATTATGTCTGTGACGACGGGGGCTCAAAACTTAGGTTTAAGTGAGGTTGCTCATCTTTTACAAGATTTAGCGGCGTATCTACCACGCATCATTTTGGCGATTTTAGTGATGATTTTTGGTACTTTATTAGCAAGATTCATTAATAGGCTGGTGTTTGCATGGTTGCACAGCATTAAATTTGAGCGCGCTTTAATTGTCAGCACATCGGTTGAATATGGTATTCAAATTTTGGCACTATTTGTTGCGTTAGAGCAATTAGGGATTGGCGTGCAGTTAATACACTCATTATTTGTGATTGTATTTGGTGCGATATTTTTTGCCCTTGCACTTGCTTTTGGTATGGGTGGCAGAGAGTGGGCTGCTAAAGTCATTGAAGAATTAAGCAATAAAGATAAATAGTTTCAGCGGTTGAGTTTAGGCTTGGCGCACCAAATATTGCTGCCTACGACTAACTGCAATGGTTTCAGGCACGCCTTTTAACCGGGCGTGCCATTGCAAATCATTTTTCTCATCAGCAATTTTTTCATAACCAGCGATATATTGTTTAGCGGCTAGGCAATTACGATGTAAACGTAAAAAAATATCGCTAAATTCTGTTTCTAAATGCGTTAATGATTCTTCTAATAAATACTCATTATCAGCCGTGCGTACGCTAATGTATTTAAGTTCGGCACGTAAGTATATGACATCTTCAATCGGCACTAACAGTACGCGCTCACGCTCATGAATACTTAAATGGCTACGGTTATTTTGTAGTGGTTTGAGTGCGCTGATTTGTTTAGGTTTTAGTGCTTGTGTTTTCTCAATCGCAGTTTGTAAGCGTGCTAGGCGAATAGGCTTAAGCAAATAATCAATCACGTTTAAATCAAAAGCCTTAATGGCGTAGGCATCATAGGCTGTCGTAAAAATAATATAAGGCTTAGGTTCTAATTTTTGCGCATGTTCTGCAGCTTCTATACCACTCATAAGTGGCATACGAATATCTAATAATAAGAGATCAGGCTGTAATTCATTTGCTAGCTTAATGGCTTCTCTTCCATTTTTTGCTTCTGCAATGACAGTTACATTTTCAATGTCGTCTAGTAAATCTCGTAAACGATTACGAGCTGGTGTTTCGTCATCGGTTGCGTGTCACTTAGCTGGCGGTATATGGCAATTGAATATGGACACTATACTGGTTATTTTTTGTTTTATTACTGAGAGAGGCCTCTAAATCAAAATGTAGTTGCAAGCGCTCCTTAATATTTTTAATAGCCATTTTGTTGCCAGTTTGGTGGTTGTTGTCGGCAGAGTAGGGGTTGGTAATTTTAATACGTAGTTCATTGTTTTTATGCACAACACTTATTGTAATTTCACCACCATCTGCTAGTGGTTCTATCCCGTGATAAACAGCATTTTCTATGAGTGGCTGTAAAATAAGCGGTGGGATTAAGGCATTTTCTGGCAGCTTGTTAATGTCCCAATTAATTTTCAAACGATCTTCTAAACGTAAGCTTTCCAAACTTAGATACTGTTTGCATAGTGCGATCTCATCTTTTAGGGGCACTAAGTCACGGTTTTCGGCCATCAATACTCGAAACAAATCAGCCATATCTTCTAGCGCTGTTTCTGCTTGTTTGGGCTTGGTGCGGATAAGAGAAAGTACCGCATTAATACTGTTAAATAAAAAGTGTGGCCGAATACGTGCTTGAAGCGCTTGCAAGCGCGCCTCTGCAATTGCGGGAGAATAGGCGTGTTGTCGTAAATAAAAGTAATAGAGGACGATAGCAGTCATAAACACACATAAAATAATTGCGCGATAGGGAATGGCAAAAAATTCAAAATGAAGATAATGGTTTATTAAAGCATTAATGAAGATGGTAATACTTATCTCAAGTACAAAGATAATGAGCACACCTTGCCAGTATTTTAGTTTTTTGAGGAGAGGGTAGGCTGCATATAAACCAAGCATACTGAGTAATAGAATAGGCTGCGCGACGGTAGAAAGCGCTGCTAATAAAGGTAAAAAATCACTTAGTGTTTTGGTCAGTAATATGGCGGCAAGCGAACCTAGCAAGTTCACAATGATTAAAATGCGAAGCAAAATGCCTAAATTATGTAAATTGGGTAATCGACTATTTTTGCGCACAGCAAGTTCTAGGTTAAAATGTATTATCAATATTACATCTAAGTGTATTATTCATAAACATTTTTTCTAAATAACATTACTATAATAAAGCCCTTAAAATTGCAAAATCATCTAAAAAATAAAAGTTCATCACTGAATGCTAAAAATGAAGCATGGTCAGGACGGTTTAATGAGCCAGTAGCAGCGCTGGTGAAACGTTACACCGCGTCTGTTGATTTTGATCAACGGTTAGCAGAATTTGATATTCAAGGCTCGTTAGCACACGCTAAAATGCTTGCAGCACAAAGTATTATTTCAGCAGAAGACCTTAGTGCAATACAAAAAGGCTTAGCTGAAATTAAAGATGAAGTACAAAGCGGCACTTTTGAGTGGTTGCTTGATTTAGAAGACGTACATCTGAATATTGAAAAAGGCTTAACAGACAAAATTGGTGATGCTGGTAAACGCTTACATACAGGACGTAGTCGAAATGACCAAATTGCTACAGACGTTCGTCTTTGGTTACGTGATATTAGTGATGGTGTATTAACGGGTATTAATCATTTACAACTCAGCATTCTAGATTTGGCTGAACAGCATACTGACACCATCATGCCAGGGTTTACCCATTTACAGGTTGCACAACCGGTCACGTTTGGTCACCACTTGATGGCTTACTATGAAATGTTAAAACGTGATGCTTCTCGCTTTACTGATTGTAGAAAAAGATTGAATCAATCACCATTAGGCGTTGCGGCACTGGCTGGTACAAGTTATCCAATTGACCGGGAAATGGTCGCCAAAGAGTTAGGGTTTGATGGCGTATGCGAAAATTCATTGGATGCGGTGTCTGATCGAGATTTTGCGATTGAATTTACCGCTACAAGTGCATTGTTAATGACGCATTTATCGCGTTTTTCTGAAGAATTGATTTTATGGGCTTCTCCGCGTTTTGGCTTTATTGAGATTGCCGATCGTTTTTGTACTGGCTCAAGCATCATGCCACAGAAGAAAAATCCTGATGTACCAGAGCTCGTACGAGGTAAAACGGGCAGGGTATCTGGACATTTAATTGCTTTGCTTACATTAATGAAAAGCCAACCATTAGCCTACAACAAAGATAATCAAGAAGATAAAGAGCCGCTGTTTGATACCGCAGATACATTGCTGGTGACATTGGAAATTTATGCTGATATGTTGCGTGGCATTACTGTTGATAAAGGCAACATGCGTCAGGCGGCCTTAGAAGGTTATGCGACAGCGACAGATTTAGCTGATTATCTGGTTAAAAAAGGGATGCCATTCAGAGATGCACACGAGGTTGTTGCCCTAGCCGTACGGCACGGGGTGGACAAGTCTTGTGATTTAGCAGAACTCTCTTTAGCAGCGCTACAACAGTTTAGCGACATGATTACAGAAGACGTTTTTTCTGTCTTGACCTTAGAGGGGTCTGTTTCTAGTCGTAACCATATTGGTGGTACCGCACCTAAGCAAGTGAAGCAGGCGATTATGCGCGCGAGGCGTGAAATAAAAATTAGTCAGGAATAAAATTACTTTGAAGAGCCGTTCAATCTTAATTATATTAATGCTAGCTTTTAAGGTAATCGCTAAGCCAGATAATATACAATTAACAGGAGTAGCAACTAGCACTGAGGGTAGTATGACTTGGCCCATGTTGCCAGGTGAGAGTCTCAAGGAATTGGCTGCAAAGTTTTACCCAAAAAACAAAAATATACAGCGCCAGTTTGTATCTAAAGTACAGCATTTAATGCAAGAAAGTCTGCCAAATTTAACACTAGAGGACCGTTTTAAAAAGCCTACCGCCATTGTTATTCCAACATTAGCATCACTTTCTGTTACAACTAAATCATCTAAGACAGTTGAAACACAGCCTAGAAAAGGCCGTTTACGTTTCAGTTATAACTTACAGTCTGAGCTAAAACGCTTACCTAAGCAGCTATTTTTGAAAGATGAGAATTTGGTTGATAGAAATGATTTTTTAAAAAATGGAATAGCAGTAATAAAAAATATGATGGTTTCCTTGAAGCAGATTTTTCATAACAAGCCGCCTAAGGAAAAAGAGACTAAAACTAAAGCCGTTAAAAAATTAAAAAATAAAACAGCAGCAGTGTTATCTAAAAAGACGCAACAAAAAAATACAAGTATTTTTGATCTCTCTAGTGGGCTATTTAATAGATATGTAGGACTAGGGCTTGTGTCACTCGGCCTGTTAAGTTTTTTAGCTTTATTATTTAAACAAGCTCGCGCAAGAAAAGAAAATGAATTTATCAATGAAGCGCCTCAACAAGAACAGGCAATTAAGTTTGATGTGCCTGGACAAGAAACGCTTTCAGACGAAGACGCTCCAGAAGAAGCTTGTTCGGTCACAGAGTTAAATGAAGAGACGGATACTGAGGGGGAGAAGAATTACTACCCAGCAATTGATAAAGCTAAAGCATTAGTGGATAAAAATGCAGTAGAAGAAGCGGTCGAATATCTTAAACAGGTGATTAAAGAGGAGCCAAAATCTGCGATTAATATTTGGTTGTATTTGTTAGTGTTATTAAGAAAGCAAAATTTAAGGGTAGATTTTGAAAAAGTTGCAGCAGATATGCATGACACGTTTGATGTGATGGCCCCTTTATGGGAAAAGCAGGAAGTGGCAATTGAAGTACCAGAAAGCTTAGAAGCTTTTCCACATGTGATGGAAAAGCTCACAAAAATATGGCCAAAAAAGTCAGCTAAAATCTACTTAACAGAGCTGGTTACTGATAACAGAAATGGTGAGTACGTCAGTTTTGGTCAACCGGTGATGGATGAAATTTTATTGTTAATCCATGTACTTGATAAACGGTCTGGCAAATAGGAAATGCATGGCTCAGTTTAAAAAAATTGTCAGTAAATTGTTTAAATAGCGCTGACCTAATTGAGAAGGTTTAATTGATTTTAGGTCTTGGGTTAGTAAGCCCTTGTTTGATGCCTCTGATAACTGTTTAGTGATCGTCGTGAGTGGTAAACCTGTACGTTGTTGAAACAAAACTGCATCAATGCCATCGGTTAATCTTAGTGCATTCATCATAAACTCAAAACCCAGGTCTTGTTGTGCAATTGGCCAACTATAATCAACGGCATTTCCCGCTTCTGCATTATCCATAAATGCTTTTGGGTGCTTGTGCCGGGTTTCGCGCGTGATTTTATCGTGATAACTTAATTTACTATGTGCACCTGCGCCAATGCCTAAATAATCACCAAAACGCCAATAATTAAGATTATGCTGTGCTTGGCTTTTAGGTTTACAAAAAGCAGATGTTTCATAATGCAAATACCCATGCTTTGCTAACATTGTCTCAATACGGGTTTGCATTTCACTGCTTATATCATCACTAGGTAAGCTAGGCGGCGCATGGTAAAACGGCGTGTTTGGTTCTAAGGTTAAGTGATAAAACGATAAATGATCTGGCTCAAGATCTAGTGCTCGTTGCACATCTTCTAATGCATCATTGAGCGTTTGATTAGGTAAGCCATACATCACATCTAAATTCACACGATCAAAAATTTCTAATGCTAACTCGGCCGCTTGAAGCGCTTGTTGATCATCATGAATTCTACCCAAAGCTTTTAGATGGTTAGCGTTAAAACTTTGTATGCCTAGTGATACACGGTTAACACCTGCTTGTTTATAACCAGCAAAATGCGCAGTATCGATAGTGCCTGGGTTTGCTTCTAATGTGACTTCTGCGCTGTACGCTAATGGCGTGAGCATATTCACCGCATTTAAGATTTCGTTGATCGCATCTGCACTAAATAAACTTGGTGTGCCGCCACCAAAAAATACGCTTTTAATTTTACGACCATAAACGCGCGGGACAGATTGTTCTAAGTCAGCAATCAATGCTTTTACATAACGCGCTTCTGGGATCTCAGTACGGTTTTCGTGCGAATTAAAATCACAGTAAGGACACTTTTTGACGCACCATGGAATATGGATATAAAGCGATAGCGGTGGAGGGTTCTTTAATCCAGAAATTGTCTGGCTACCAGTTACGGGCGCTGGGCTGTTAAGGCTCTCGACATTGGACACTGGGATAATTGGAATCATGTTAAGTATTGTACTCAATATATAAGCAAATCTAGGTAAGAAAACTTAAGTGGCTTCTGCAATGACGGCTAAAAATGCATCACCGTACCGCGCTAGCTTGGCTTGACCGATACCACTAATCTGACCCATTGCATTTAGGTCTTGTGGTTTTTGATTCAAGATTTCAATGAGCGTTGCATCATGGAAAATAACATAGGGTGGCACACCTTGTTCTTTAGCCAGTGCCATGCGCTTGGCCTTTAGTTCCAACCATACTGGGTCGTCATTTGCGCCTTCAAATGCCTCTTTCAGGCGAGCAGAGCGCTCAGCCTTACTCGCACGCTTTTCGGGCGTTGCATCTTTACGAAGCCAGATTTCTTGCTCGCCTTTTAGAATAGGTCTTGCAGTTTTAGTTAAGCGTAACCCACCATAGGCTTCGACATCCGTTTCTAAAAAGCCGCCTGCTGTCAATTGGCGGTAGACGCTACTCCACTGTGCTTGATTCAGCTCTTTGCCGATGCCGTAAGTGCTGACTTCGTGATGACGGAAGCGTTCGATTTGTGGCGTCGCCTTGCCGGTAAGCACATCAATTAAGTGCCCAGCACCAAAACGTTGACCCGTACGGAAAGCACAAGATAGTGCCATTTGTGCTGCTTGCGTTGCCATCCAAGTATCGACAGGGTTTAAGCAGTTATCACATTGACCACAGTTACCGGCATGCGCTTCTCCGAAGTAACGTAAGATCGCTTGGTGGCGACAGTCAGTGGACTCACAAAAGCCAAGCAGGCCGTTGAGTTTGAGTTGTTCTAGGCGTTTTCGCGCTTCTGAGGCGTTACCGCCATCCAGCATTTGGCGCATCGAGACGACATCGCCCATGCCGTAAGTCATCCAAGCATTTGCAGGCAATCCATCACGGCCAGCACGGCCTGTTTCCTGGTAATAACCTTCCATACTTTTTGGTAAGTCTAAGTGTGCAACAAAGCGCACATTGGGCTTATCAATCCCCATACCAAATGCAATGGTCGCCACCATTATAATGCCTTCTTCACGTAAGAAACGCCGTTGGTTTTGTTGACGTGTTTGTGGTGGTAAGCCTGCATGGTAAGGTAATGCATTCCAGCCTTTACCAGCTAACCAAGCGGCTGTTTCTTCAACTTTTTTACGCGATAAACAATAAATAATACCAGCATCATCATGATGTTCACGTGCTAAAAAAGTCAGCAGTTGCTGCCGTGCATTATTCTTAATAGTGACATGGTAACGAATATTTGGGCGGTCGAAACTAGAGACAAATTGCGCAGCATTTTCTAGTGCGAGTTGTGAGATGATTTCTGCGCGCGTTGGTGCATCAGCAGTTGCTGTTAATGCAATTCTAGGGACATCTGGAAAGCGATCATGTAATACCGTCAGTTGGCGATATTCAGGGCGAAAATCATGGCCCCATTGCGATACGCAATGGGCTTCATCAATCGCAAATAAGGCTAAGCCAATATGCGTACTGACTTGCGCTAACAAATCTAAAAAGCTACTAACAGTGAGTCGTTCAGGCGCAACATATAAGATTTTAACCTCACCTGATAATACTTGGCTGGTGATGCGAGTATTGTCTTCAGCGCTCAAGCTAGAGTTTAAAAAAGCAGCATTGACACCTAGTTGTTGCAACGCTTCTACTTGATCTTGCATCAACGCAATCAGTGGGGAAACAATAATAGCTAAGCCATCTCGAGCAATGGCTGGGATTTGATAACACAGTGATTTGCCACCGCCTGTCGGCATGAGTACTAAAGCATCTTGCCCAGCAATCACATGCTCGACTATCGCTTTTTGTTTATCACGAAAGCTGGTGTAGCCGAATGTGGTTTCTAGAATTTCTAATGGTGTTGTCACGTATAGTCAGTATTGGCGCGGTAGTAAGTGCTTACTTTTTTAGGTATGGATTCAATAGCTCATCCACCAATTGATGCAATGTTTCACGCATTTGCGATTCTGATACTTTCATTAACAAGCCATCTTCAAATGCATCTTGCACGATTTGTTGTATCTCATGAAAGTTTTCTTTCATCACAAGAATTTTTTCAGTACAGGCAACGACACTTTTATCGTCACGTACCCATGTTGGTAAAGTTGTCATAAGCGTCTACTGTTAAGTTAAGTGTTCGATTAAGTGCAGCATTTTACGTAATGCCTGACCACGATGGCTGATCTTGTTTTTAACCTCAGGTTCTAATTCGGCTGCTGCTTTGTCTGTCATGCTATCTAAAAATAGTGGGTCGTAACCAAAACCATTGCTGCCACGTGCTTTTTTTAAAATTGAGCCTTTCCATATCCCTTCCGCAATCAAGGGTTGCGGGTCATCATGTTGTCGTACTAGTACTAAACAGCAATAATAATACGCAAAACGATTGTCATGCTGCTTTAATGTTTTAAGCAAATGTGCATTATTATTGTCATCATTACTTGGTTTGCCAGCAAAGTAGGCAGATTGTACGCCAGGCGCGCCCGCTAATGCCTCTAAACATAAACCTGAGTCATCTGCCAGTGCTGGCAAGCTGGTTGCTAAACTTGCATGCCGTGCTTTGCTTAATGCATTTTCAATAAACGTGCAGTGTGGCTCAGGTGCTTCAGACACATTAAATGCTGATTGTGGCAGCACTTCAATTTCTAGCGGTGACAACATGGCTTGAATCTCATGTAACTTACCTTGATTACCACTAGCGATGACGAGGTTTTTAAACATGAAGCTTTATAAACCGAGTGCTTGTTTTTGCAGGGTAGATATTTTTGTAATACCTTCTGTTGCTAAATCAATCATGGCGTTCATCGCACTGCGATCAAAAGCATCGCCTTCCGCAGTGCCTTGTATTTCTACAAAACCACCTGTTCCCGTCATCACAACATTCATGTCAGTGTCGCAATCAGCGTCTTCAATATAGTCTAAATCTAGCACAGGTGTGCCTTTATAAACACCAACAGAAATAGCAGCAACGGAGTTTGTAAGGGGTGATTCTACTATTAGATTATTGTTCAGCAGGTAACTGATTGCGTCTTGTAATGCGACATAAGCACCTGAGATACTAGCAGTACGTGTACCACCATCGGCTTGAATAACATCGCAATCAAAATGAATAGTGCGTTCACCTAGTTTTTTTAAATCAATAATCGCGCGCAAGCTGCGGCCGATTAAACGTTGAATTTCTTGTGTGCGGCCAGATTGTTTGCCCCTTGCGGCCTCTCTATTCATGCGGCTGCCAGTAGAGCGTGGCAACATACCATATTCTGCTGTGACCCAGCCTTGACCTTGGCCTTTTAAAAATGAGGGGATTCTTTCTTCTACACTGGCAGTACACAATACGTGGGTATCGCCAAATTTAACTAATACGGAGCCTTCTGCGTGCTTGGTATAGTGGCGAATAATTTCTATCTTACGCAACTGATTGTTAGCACGTGCGCTAGGGCGTTTTTTGCTAGAAGTATCCGATAGTGTAGACATAGACATGGCTTTTAAGAAAAAGACAATTATAGGCTATGCAGGAAAAACTGCATTTTAAATGTTAGCTTATTGCTGTGTTCTGGTGAGTGCTGCCTGAATTTCCGCAATCGTTTTTTCAATATCTTCTTCAGAGAGCCCTTTAGAGTCCTCATCACCAGCCTTTTGATGTGTAACAGGGTTAATATCGTTATGGTTTCACCTAGCGCCATCAGTTTTGTAGAAGCTGAATCTTGGTCATCTTGTCTCTCACCCCATTGCACCGTAAGCGCACTTAAATTATCGCCATTTTCTTTTACGGCTGCCGCAGCTGCATCCATCAATTTGTTTGTATATGCATAATCGAGATGTTCCCGCATGAAATCATATGGATTTGATACAATTAACAGCATTTACTTTAAGGGTTTGGTTAATTTTTGGGAATAAAGAGACATGATATATAGCATGACAGGGTATGCGTCTTGTGAGCGCAACACGAGTAATGGTGTTTTACGGCTTGAGCTTCGCTCGGTTAACCAACGTTATCTAGAGTTACAGCTCAAGTTGGATGACACGTGCCGCGCTTATGAAACGCAAGTGCGAGATACATTGAAAGCCAAGTTAGGGCGAGGAAAAGTAGAATGTCGGCTTAATTATATTGAGGCTGCTGTGGATGGGCCTAGTAGCAATCTTAACCACGCGGTTTTACAGCAAATTGCTGAGTCAACTAAAACAGCATTAGATTATTTCCCTGAAGCACAGCCCATTAATATGCTAGATCTATTACGAATGCCAGGCGTCATCGCACACAACGTTTTGGATGATGGCGCATTAGATCAAGATTTAAAAATGGCGCTTGACCAAGTTTTGCAAGATTTGATTAGTGCGCGAGGGCGTGAAGGTAGTAAGTTGAAAGTGATGATATTAGCGCGCTTGACAGAAGTGGAAGCGCTAATGATTAAAGTGAAACCGATGCTGCCTACGATGGTAAAAGCATATCAAGAAAAATTATTGGCAAAATTACATGAAGCGCAATTGAGTCAAGATGACGAACGTATTCGTCAAGAAATCGTTTTGTATACACAACGTATTGATGTTGATGAAGAGTTATCGCGTTTAGATGCACATGTGGATGAGGTGAAACATATTCTTGCTAAAGGGGGCTTGGTTGGGAAACAGTTAGATTTCTTAATGCAAGAAATGAACCGCGAAGCCAATACATTAGGTTCAAAATCTGTTGCGATTGAAACAACGCAAATTTCTATGCAACTGAAAGTGTTGATTGAGCAAATGCGTGAGCAGATTCAGAATATTGAATAGCTATTTAATAACCAGGTAATAGTTACATTCCATTAGAATTTTTCTGCTTTGAAAATGTTGCATTAGGCCTAAAAACGTTGTTTTCATTAAATTCACAACATTAAATCTCTAACTTACTAATAATAGCCGTGGTTTGATTGACTATCTAAATAGAAATCATTATCATTAGCACTTTTTATGTAAACTTAGATGTCATTTAAAAAGTTATTTAGGCAGATCCATTATTGGGGTGCTTTGTTGTGTGCAATTCCACTAATTATCGTGATTTCGACTGGTGTTTTACTACTGTTAAAGAAAGATATTGATTGGATACAACCACCAACCGTGAAGGCTGAAACTGGGCAGCCTCAGATTAGTTTTGATCGAATTTTGGCATCGGTCAATACGGTGCCAGAAGGAAAAGATGCCAAGTGGAGTGATATTGACCGTTTGGATGTGCGTCCTTCCAAAGGGGTGATTAAAGCGCGTTTGAAAAATAGCTGGGAAGTGCAAATTAATCCTAAAAATGGCGTAGTAATGAGTGTGGCTTTTCGTCGCTCAGACATTATTGAGGCGATTCATGATGGATCATTTTTTCATGAAAAATTAAATTAAGTGTATTTTTACCAGCAGCAATTGTTTTACTGCTGTTGTGGATAACAGGCATTTACCTTTTTATTATTACTGAAAAAGGTAAATATAGTGCACGAAAAAAGCAACGAGAACGGCAAAGAGCATTAGTTTAAAAAATAATTTTTATAATAATTATCAACGACAGGGAGTATTTAGTATGAACAAGATAAGCAACCCCCGAAGTTATTTACTGTCAGCATTTCTGATTGTATTCAGCTTCTTTTTAACATTTCAGCAGGCGCATGCCGAAGAAAATTTATGGATTTACACGACAGGGACAGACACACGCCCTAAAGGAAGTACGGAGTTAAAGCTTAGTAATGTCACACGTATTGGTAAGAATTCGGGTGACTATACATTTCATGATATACGCCCAGAAATTGAATACGGCATTACTGATCGATTAACGGTAGGTGCTTCAGTGCTAATTTTTGATCATGATTATTCGGTTGGTGATAATGGCCCTGACCCAATGCTTGAAACGCAAGGTGGACCAGGCGGTCGCTTTAATGATACGTAGTATGGAGGCTATGAAGTAGAGCTTAAATACAATGTGTTAAGCCCCTATAAAGATCCTTTTGGTTTATCGGTAGGTATAGCCTATGAACAAAGAAATCGATACCGTTTGGATGGCGCGCAAATTGATCAACAATCAGTTGTGCCAAAAATTTACTTGCAAAAGAATTTCTTGGATGACACTCTAGTGTTTGCATTTACTGGCAAGATGGAGTTTGAAAAGCGTACAACACCAGGCTCAGGTGGCGTTGAAGAAGATGAATTTTCTTTTGATCTAGCCCTTGGTGCTTCTTACCGTGTCGCGCCTAAATGGTTCGTCGGTTTAGAATATCGTTATCAAGCTGATTATCTATGTCCAGAAATTGATGGGGTATGTGATGATGAAGATAATGTTGGCCTAGAAGAATCTAGACTAGGTTTATCAGACCTAAAAATTGGAACAAGACATCAATATGGTAGTTATTTCGGCCCAACAGTGCATTATGCAGAGAAACAATGGTGGGCAACTGCAGGTGTTTTATTTCAGGTAAAAGGCGGCGGTTCACCATATGCTTTTGTAGAGGATGGTAGAAACTTTGATGAGCATGAGCGCGTTCATCTTGATTTATCATTAGGCTACGAATTTTAAACTTTGCATTATCTAATATACCTTTCTGGGAGGAGGCAATGAATAGACGTCAATTTTGCTTAGCGACATCAGCAACAATGGTGACTACATTGTTTCCTATAGGAAAGGCATATGCAAAAACATATTTGAGTCCTGATCAAGCAAAACAACTGATTTGGGGGGATACTGTATTGACCCCTCAAGTCGTTAAGCTTGATCAAGTTCAAATGAAATCTATACAGAAGTCTTCTGAAACACGTGTTCGTCACAGTGAATTAAAAGCATGGAGAACTGAAGAAGGTGGCTGGTTTATTTTAGACCAAATTATTGGTAAACATGAGAACATTGATATTGCTGTTGGGTTAGAAAAAAATGGAGCTGTTAAAGGTATAGAAGTATTGGTTTACCGTGAAACATACGGTGATCAAATCCAGCATCCAAAATGGCGGGAGCAATTTCATGGTAAAACCCATCGTGAAGTTTTAAAGTTAGACAAACAAATTAAAAACATTTCTGGCGCTACATTATCATGTCGGCATATCACCGATGGTATCAATCGGTTGACCCATACGTGGGATCAAGTGCTTCAGCATTTATAATTAAACCCTTTCATTATGAGAGTACCTTAGCTATGGAGCAAATTCATCGCTGTCAACCGCTATTGGGTACCTTTGTTGAGGTCTCACTTGAAGCAGATGAGACAGAAGATCAGCTATTGCAGCTCAGTCAAGCTATTTTTGTTGAGATTAAACGTATCCATCATATGATGAGCTTCCATGATCTTAATAGCGAGCTTTCTTATATTAATACATATGCATACGCACAAACATGTGACATATCATCTGAAATGCAAGCGTTGCTAGAATTAGCACTATATTTAAGCAACAAAAGTAATGGAGCCTCTGATATCAGTGTTGCGCCTAAACTAGTAAAAAAGGCTTGTTACCAGACCATGCGCTTGATATTGACTCAATTGGTAATTGGCAGGATATACAATTAGATGACGGTTATATTCGGTTTGGTAAAAAATTACAACTGGATTTAGGCGGTATTGCTAAAGGCTACGCAGTTGATCGTGGGTTATCGATGATTCCAAATGGTGTACGCGGGATTATCAATGCTGGTGGTGATGTGGGTATGACGCACTGGCAGGATGAAATGATAGGAATAAGAGACCCTCATCACCACCAACAGTCTATCCATGAAATGGAAATGCGTGCACCAGCTGTTGCTACATCAGCAGGCTACTTTAATGAAAGTGGTGAGGTTGCAATTATTCACCCAGTCCAGGTTAGTAAAGTTTTGCCATTAAGTGTAACCGTATTTGCAAACAGCGCCATGCTTGCTGATGCGCTAACTAAGGTTGTTTTTTTACAACCTGCATGTACTAATTTACTACAAGCATTATCCGCACATGCATTTTATGTGGATACTGACGGTAAGCAATGTTGGGTAACGCAATAATGAAACCCATTACGAACAAGATCCCTAACTTATATCAGAATGTATTTTATGCCCTGCTTGCAATTTGCTGGTTAACTGGGGTGGGGTTTTATATATTGGATATTTGGTTCATGGTAGAGAGTGAATTCGGCTCAGAAAAACATTTCTTACAATTGCCTAGTTTACAAATACATGCTGCTACTGCATTTTTTATCATGGTGTTTTTTGGTGCATTCTTTTTTGGGCATATGTCACGTGTAAAAAAAATGGCGCACTCACAAAAATCTGGCTGGACATTGATATCTGCACTAGCGTATTTAATTTTTTCAGCCTATTTATTGTATTACATCGGTAATGAGAGTATGCGTATTTTTGTGATGTATTCACATTTAATCATAGGGTTTTTGTTACCTGTGATGTTGATATGTCACTTAATCAGCCATAAACGTAATAAACAAAAATTGAAAAAATAAAATAGTATGTACATAAGGGGTAATTTTTATTGGCTTAGCATTGCTGGGGCACTTATTCTATGGCCTTCAATGGTTACCGCAAAGTCAGATTCTGCGCAAACGCTTAATGCAAAAATACGTTTTATGCATTATGACCGAGACTTTGAAGATAAATCTAAAGACCGCGTTCAAAATGGATTTGGTTTTATCGTGAATTATCTCTCTCCACAATTTTTGGACTATTTTCGTGTTGGTGTTTCTGGCCATATCAGTGAAAATGTTGTTGCAGATGGTTTACAACGTGAGGATGTTTTTTATTCAGATAATAATCGTATTAAAAGGCATGCGCTACTGGGCGAAGCTTATCTAGAGGTTCTACCCGTCAAAGGCCTATCGATAAAAATTGGTAGGCAACGGCATAAGTCGATGTTCTTGGTGTCTAAAACACGTGTTTTGCCTTCTATCTATCAAGGAGCGAGCACTAGCTGGTTAGTTTCTGATCGACTGAAACTATACGGGCTATTTACAACAAGTGGTCACGTCGTGCGAATCCTGATTTTAAAAAGTTTGCAACGGATCTTACGGAAGAAGGCGCGATTGACTACGTGATGCTGTTTGGCGCTAAATACAAATTTGAAAATTTAAGATTAGCTGCTGAATATTTGCGATCCGATGCCTACTTAAATAAGTTTGGTGTTAAGGCAAAGTACGACTACCAACTGGAAAATAATAAAGCATTTGTTTTTAGTGCCGGCCTGCTTGGCATTAGTGATGCAGGCAGTTTATTTGCAGTAGGTGCTGAAAGCGGAGAACTTGATGTCAATAATGTAGACCGAGAAGGTGCGTCGCTTGATTATAGCGGTTCCGCTGGGTATCTCGGCATGGCGTTTAAACAGACAAACTCCGAACTAGGTTTGTACTATACAAAAATTGGGAACCCTTGGTTAGAAGATAATTTCGCAGGTGATCATGGCACTACCCCTTTACCAGCAAAAACAATAGGGCCTGATTTAACGAATAAAAACGAGTCTATTTGGACGCTTGAGTACAAACAAAAGTGGCATTATTTTGATCTGCCAAATTTTAAAACACGTATTGCTTATGCTTATGGATATAACGCAGAAAACTTTAAGAGTAAAACATTAGGTTATGGTAGTGAGCGCTGGCTTGAAACAGATGTACGCTATCAGTTTTCAGCGCTACCATCACTTCAGACACGGTTAAGATATAGAATATACCGTGCTGATGAGGTTGGCTCGGTTAAAGGTATTAAAGAAGATCAAAATGATTTACGGCTTTCATTTGATTACACATATTATTTTAAATAAGGCTTAATAAAAAGTTTTAGATTGAGCCCAATGTTTGAATGATACAATTGTTCAAAATTGATAATAGGCATTGAATTAAACGTGAATCAGCTCGGCAATTTATTTATTGTAACAGCAGCCTCAGGTGCAGGTAAAACCAGCTTGGTGAAAGCGCTGCTAGCGCAAGACGCGCAGATAAAAACCTCAATTTCACATACGACACGTCAGCCTCGCGCAGGTGAGGAGCAAGGCGTGCATTATCATTTTGTTAAAGACTCAGCATTTTTAACGATGCTTGAGGCAGGTGATTTTTTAGAAAGTGCTTATGTACATCACGCCAGATATGGCACAGCGCAAGCCGATGTTAATGAGATGTTAATTGCCGGCTTTGACGTGATTTTAGAAATTGATTGGCAAGGTGCTAAACAAGTTAGAAAAATATACCCACAAGCGGTCAGTGTTTTTATTGTGCCACCTTCGCTTGAAGCATTGGCTGCACGCTTAAAAGGACGTGGGCAAGATAGCGATGAAGTGATCGCAAAACGTTTAGCGGTAGCGCAGGAGGAAATGCGCCACTTAGTCACGTTTGACTATGTTACAATTAATGATAAATTTGACGATGCTTTGCAAGATTTAATTGCGATTGTTCGCACGCAACGTCTCAAGACTAACACACAGTCGCAGCGCCATCGTGCGCTGATTCAGACACTGACATAATTTAAGGAATACTCACCATGGCTCGTATTACTGTAGATGATTGTTTAGGCAATATACCTAATCGTTTTCAATTAACTTTGGTAGCGGCTTATCGTGCGCGCCAAATTGCAAATGGTTCTGACCCACTTGTTAGCTTGCATGGCTCACGTGATAAACCAACTGTCATTGCATTACGTGAAATAGCTGCTGGCAAAGTAGGTATAGAAATTTTACAACGTAGTGCTGCATAACACTAGGGTTTAATATGCCTAAGACCGCGGTTAAATCATCAGCGGAATCTTATCAAGTCTCTTCAGCGCCGCTTTTGCCGGCAGATAGCGACAACTCACAACTCACGCTTTTATTAAAAGATTATCTATCTCCAAGCGAGATAGAAGAGGTTTGGGCCGCCTATCGATATAGCGATACCGCGCATCAAGGACAAACACGAAAATCTAGCGAACCCTATATCACGCACCCTGTTGCAGTCGCGTGTATTCTAGCTAAATTACATTTAGATGTGCCAACGTTGCTTGCAGCATTATTACACGATGTTGTTGAGGACACAGGCATTGCATCACTTGAGATTCAGGAAAAGTTTGGTGCTCAGGTAGCGGAGCTAGTCGATGGTTTGACCAAGTTAGATAAAGTCGAGCTACAAACTGCCGCGCAAGCGCAGGCCGAAAATGTGCGTAAAATGTTACTGGCGATGAGTCAAGATGTACGTGTCATTTTAGTGAAACTTGCAGACCGCTTGCACAATATGCAAACTTTGGATGTCATGAAGACAGGAAAGAAAAAGCGTATTGCACATGAAACCTTAGATATTTATGCACCAATTGCTAATCGTCTTGGGCTTAATGTGATTTACCAAGAGCTTGAAGATTTAAGCTTTAAAACTTTGTACCCAAATCGCTATAAAGTGATTGCTAAAGCCATTAAAACGGCACGCGGCAATCGAAAAGAAGTCATTAGTAAAATCTTAGAAGCGATACAAACGCAGCTAGCCGATGACAATATTGAAGTGGACATTGAAGGACGAGAAAAACATCTTTATAGCACTTATAAGAAGATGATAGGAAAAACCATCAAGTTATCGCAAGTGAACGATATTTATGGTTTTAGATTGGTTGTAAAAGACACATCAACATGTTACTTAACCTTAGGTAGTTTACATGCTTTGTATAAGCCGATTCCGGGTAAATTTAAAGACTATATTGCAATTTCTAAAGCCAACGGCTATCAGTCTTTGCATACCACTTTATTTGGGCCTTATGGTACGCCTATCGAGATGCAAATACGCAGTAAGGAAATGCACAATATTGCAGAAGCAGGCGTGGCCGCGCATTGGCTTTATAAAACAACGGATGCACACTTAACAAAGTTACAACAGCAAACACATCAGTGGTTACAGCGCTTAGTAGAAATTCAAACTGAAAGCGATGATAGCTACGAATTTTTAGAATACTTTAAAGTGGATTTGTTTCCTGATGAAGTTTACGTGTTTACCCCAAAAGGCAATATTTTAGCGTTGCCAAAAGGGGCTACGGCTGTTGATTTTGCCTATGCCGTACATACTGATGTTGGTAATTGTTGTGTCGCTGTCAAAATAAACCATGAACTAGCTCCTTTGCGTACAGAAATGCAAAATGGCGATCATGTAGAAATTACGACGGCAGCATTAGCGAAACCAAACCCTGCTTGGCTCAATTATGTAATCACAGGTAAAGCACGCTCTCATATTCGACATTATTTAAAATCGATGCAGACGACAGAGTCTGTCACCATGGGTGTGCGCATGCTCAATATTGCACTAAGAGCTTTGCATGTTGAGCCAGATGATATTCAAGCAAAGGAATGGAATAAAATATTGCGTGATTATGGCGCAAAAGATAAAACAGAAATTTTAGCTGATATCGGGTTGGGCAAGCGACTAAGCTTAATGGTTGCTCACCAGCTCATCGCTAATGTGAAAAATGGCAATGAGCAAGGACATAAATTCAAACCTTTGGATAAAATTACTATTCGAGGTACCGAAGGGATGGCGGTGCAGTTTGCGCAATGTTGTCGACCAATTCCTGGTGATCCAATTTTAGGATTTATTAATAAAGATAAAGGTTTAGTGATTCATACACATGATTGTCTAGCGATCGGTAAATTTAAATTAGACCCTGATAAATGGCTAGATGTTGAGTGGGATGCAGATCGTAAGCGATTATTCAAAGTGAGCCTAGGGATTGTTGTTGCTAATAGACGAGGGATGTTGGCAAAAATTGCTGCTGCTATTTCAGATGCTGATTCAAATATTGATAACGTCGATGTAGCCGAGACGGATGGTAGCCAATACACAAGTGTTAACTTTACTGTGCAAGTACATGATCGTTTGCATTTGGCCAAGTTGATTCGTGGCTTACGTAAAATTCCTGATGTCGCACGTATCAATCGCCTTAAGGGCACGCATAATGCGTAAAAAATTCAGTAGATTTTAGAAGTTAGTAGGATAGGAGAATCATGGCAACAAAACAAATTATTCAAACGCGTCACGCACCTGCAGCGATCGGCACTTATTCACAAGCGGTTAGCGTCGGTAATACGGTTTATTTGTCGGGCCAAATTGGTTTGGACCCTGTGAGTATGCAATTAGTTGAAGGTGTAGAAGCGCAAATCCGCCGCGTTTTTGATAACCTTAAAGCGGTGACAGAAGCCGCTGGTGGCTCAATGGCTGATATTGTTAAATTGAATGTGTTTTTGACTGATTTAGCAAATTTTGCTTTGGTTAGCGAAATCATGGCAGAATATTTTGTAGACCCTTATCCAGCGCGTGCCGCAGTTGGCGTAGCATCATTACCGCGTGGTGCCATGGTAGAAGCCGATGGCATGATGGCATTTGAGTAAGCTATAAACAATAAAGTGTTGCAACGAGAAAATTAAGTCCTTTGACGCAGCTTGCTGAAATAAAGTCTTTTTCAAAACCACTAATAGCAAATTTTGCTAAATTAGGAGTCAATAATAGCCAAGATTTATTGCTGCATCTACCTTTGCGCTATATCGATGAAACACGCATTACCCCTATTCGTGATTTGCGATTAGGCGACGCTGTGCAAGTGCAGGGTGAGATTGTACATGCTGAGGTCACCTATAAACCGCGCAAAGCTTTAGTTGCACGGCTAGAAGATGCAAGTGGCCAACTTACTTTACGTTTTTTACATTTCTATCCTAGTCAAATTAATGCACTTAAGGTCGGCAATAAAGTACGTGTTTATGGCGATGTGCGTAATGGTTTTTTTGGCTATGAAATGGTGCATCCTCAATGCAAAGCTGCAACAGATGCGACGCCTGTTAGTGAGCGCTTAACGCCCGTTTACCCGACAACAGCAGGGCTAACGCAGCCGGCTATCCGTAAAGCGATTCAAACTGTATTAAGTGAAGACCTGTTAGCAGAAACATTGCCCGCTAGCGTTTATAAAAATTTACCAAGCTTTGCCAACAGTATTAAAGCCTTACATCATCCATCACCAGCATCTAATTTAGAAGCATTAGAGCATCATCAAACGCCAGAGTGGCGTCGATTAGCATTTGATGAGCTGCTTGCTCAGCAATTATCGATGCGCAAACATTACGCAAAAAGACGTAGCATTGATGCGCCAGCTATTGCAGATTCAAAAACACTGGTGAAACTGCTGTTAGCAGCGCTACCTTTTACCTTAACGCAAGCACAAAAAAAAGTGGTACAAGAAATTAGCCAAGATTTATCGCAGCCACACCCTATGCAACGTTTATTACAAGGGGATGTAGGCAGTGGTAAAACCATTGTTGCTTGTATTGCTGCATTACAAGCGATAGAGCATGGTTGGCAGGTAGCCTTAATGTCACCCACGGAAATTTTGGCTGAACAGCATTACAACAAACTTAACACTTGGCTAGCGCCGCTTAATATTAAGCTTGCTTGGTTAACGGGTAGTCAAAGCAAAAAGAATCGAACAGCTGCTTTACAAAATATTGCAGATGGAACAGCGCAATTAGCGATTGGTACACATGCTTTATTTCAAGATGCAGTGCAGTTTAATCAATTAGGTTTAGCAATTATTGATGAGCAACATCGTTTTGGTGTGCAGCAGCGGCTAGCATTACGCAAAAAAGGTGAACCAGAGCCGCATCAACTGATGATGTCCGCAACGCCCATCCCACGCACATTATCCATGAGTTATTATGCTGATTTAGATGTGTCTGTGATCGATGAGTTACCGCCTGGACGTATACCAGTTATCACGAAACTAATATCAGATGGTCGACGTGATGAAATATTACAGCGTGTTAACGAAGCGTGTTTGTCTGGTAGTCAAGCCTATTGGGTTTATCCATTGATCGAAGAATCAGAAGTGCTTGATCTACAAACGGCTACAGACGCTTATGATAATCTCAAAGTAAACTTTACAAGCTTACGTGTTGGATTAGTACATGGCCGTATGAAATCTGCTGAAAAGCAAGCCGTAATGGCAGCATTTTCTAGTGGAGAGACTCAGTTATTAGTGGCGACAACTGTGATTGAAGTAGGTGTGGATGTGCCTAATGCAAGTTTGATGGTGATTGAACATGCTGAGCGTATGGGATTAAGCCAATTACATCAATTACGCGGGCGTGTAGGGCGTGGTGTAGCAAAAAGCACTTGTATTTTAATGTATAACAATAAGTTATCAGAAACTGCGCGCGCGCGTTTAAAAATTATTTATGAAAATACGGATGGTTTTTTGATTGCACAGGCCGATCTTCATTTACGTGGTCCAGGTGAGTTCTTAGGGACAAGGCAAAGTGGTGTCCCTATGTTAAAAATAGCTGACTTAGAACGTGATGTGGATTTGCTAGAAAACGCCAAAAATATAGCAGATAGATTATTAAAAGAGCACCCCAATCAAACGGAAAAGCATCTACAAAGATGGATGCGTCATGGTGCTGAGTTGGTGAAAGTATGATGTTTTGAAGACGATCAATAATCACTACATTAACAACTGGCTAAAAAAACCAATCTTAGCCAATCATTATCAAAGTTGGCTAATTGATCGTAGCTCTTTAACCGCAAGATTACAGCAACGATATGCTGATTTTTCAGTAAAGCCTGTTAATCTGCAGTACATGAAGCCGCTTGACGATGAGGCTAGGGTACTTAATATAGAGACCTACCAAACAGCATTGACACGAGAGGTTGTATTGGAAGGCAACGGCAAACCGGTTGTATTTGCGCATAGCGTGTTGCCACGTGCCAGTTTGCGAGGCGATTGGTCTGGTTTATCGCATTTGGGCAATAAGCCGTTAGGCGCAGCTTTATTTGCCAACCCAAAAGTAAAACGCACATCGCTTACTTATAAAAAACTATCATGTCATCATCCGCTTTATCAGCGAGTCGCTAAACACGAAGCAAAACTGCCCGACTCTTTATGGGCAAGACGCTCAATGTTTAGTTTAGATTGCGCTAGCATCTTGGTGACAGAAATATTTTTACCGCAAATCTTCAATAAATGAATAAAAATACATTTTTAGAAAAGTTCAAGGCTTATGAACGTTTAATGCGCTTAGATAGGCCGGTTGGCATTTTATTGTTATTGTGGCCTGCTTTATGGGGCTTGTTAGTAGCAGGGCAAGGCAAGCCTGATTGGATAGTGGTGTTAATTTTTGTTACTGGTGTTGTGCTCATGCGTAGCGCTGGCTGCGTCATGAATGATATTGCAGATCGGCATGTTGATGGTCGTGTAGAACGTACAAAAAAACGACCATTAGTGAGTGGTGAAGTGGCTGTAAAAGAAGCAAGGGTTTTAGCAGTAGCTTTAATTTTGTTGGCATTTGGGCTGGTTTGTTTTTTAAATAAACAGACCATTTTATTATCTGTAGCCGCGTTATTTTTAGCCATGACATATCCGCTTACAAAACGCTTTTTAGCGATCCCACAAGCTTATTTAGGCGTTGCGTTTGGCTTTAGTATCCCGATGGCATTTGCTGCTATAACAGGCACTACCTCATTATTAGCTTGGGTGTTATTACTGGCTAATGTTTTTTGGGCGGTTGCGTATGATACTGCTTATGCGATGGTTGACCGTGATGATGATAGGCGAATTGGTATTCAATCATCTGCATTGTTTTTTGGACAATATGACGTATTGGCCATGATGCTATGTTATGCAGCCATGTTGGCTATTTTAGCTAGTGTTGGCAAGCATCTGAACTTTAGTGCCTATTATTATAGCGGCTTAGTTGTGGCGCTATGTTTAGTAATATGGCAATACCAGATGATAAAACAGCGTAATAAAACAGATTGTTTTAAAGCTTTTTTGCGCAACCATTGGATAGGTTGCGTAGTGTTTTTAGGTTTAGTCGCTGAATATTACGTTTAATTAACGTAATTAATTCAACTCAATTAATTCGAATTCAAATTGGTCGTCTTCTAGTTGATCTTTTTCCATTTTTATATTTGCCTGTTCTAGCGTTACTTGTCGATTCGTTTTCTCTAATTTTTTTGTTTTCAGTTTAGCAATTTTCGCTTCTTTTTGCTCCATTAATACTATTTTTTCTCATCTAGTTGAATGACTTCAGCAGATTTTAGTTTTTAATGGTTGACCTAGAGATGATTTAACTTGAACATCGCTTAAACTAAGGGCGAATGTATTGCCTTGTAAGCTAAAGCCAATAGCGCGTGTCACGACATGTTTAATCTTTATGTGTTATACAAAGTTGTTTTGCTTTCAAAAAACCGTGTTCTAAGAGGGAGTAGGGCAATAGGGATGCCAGCGCTGTAGTTTTAACTAAAATGCTTAAGTTGATCCAGTATTTTGAGTAAAGATTGTATATGCGTTATATTGATCGCTAATTTAATGTAATGTGTTTGACAGAGGGGTATGCAAAGACATATAATCCGCCCTCTTGATTTTAATAAGATTAGCATTGGTAGTAATGACATGAAAACATTCTCTGCAAAAACGCATGAAGTAAAACGTGATTGGTTCGTAATAGACGCAACTGATCTTATTTTAGGTCGTTTAGCTAGTGCTTGTGCGCATCGCTTACGCGGTAAACATAAAACGATTTATACGCCACACGTTGATACTGGTGATTATATTGTCGTGATTAATGCCGATAAAATTAAAGTAACTGGCGCAAAAGCAGACAATAAGGAATATCATAGTCACTCTGGTTATCCTGGTGGTTTGTCGACAACTACTTTTAGTAAAATGCAAGATCGTTTTCCAGGTCGCGCATTAGAAAAAGCAGTAAAAGGCATGCTGCCAAAAGGTCCTTTGGGCTATGCAATGATTAAGAAAATGAAAGTTTATGCTGGTGATAAGCATGAGCATTCAGCACAACAACCACAAGCATTGACTATTTAAGGTTAAGATAAATGATTGGTACATATAATTATGGTACAGGCCGCCGCAAAAGTTCAGTAGCGCGCGTGTTTTTAAAAACAGGTAAAGGTAATATCATTGTGAATGATAAACCTGCTGATGAATACTTCTCACGTGTGACTTCACGTATGATTTTACGTCAGCCACTTGAGTTAACAAATAATATTGCTAGCTTCGATATTAAAATTAATGTCTTTGGTGGTGGTGAATCAGGTCAAGCAGGTGCGGTACGTCACGGCATTACACGTGCATTGATTGATTTTGATGAAGCATTAAAAGGTGAGCTTAAGCAAGCTGGCTTTGTGACACGTGATGCACGTGAAGTAGAACGCAAAAAAGTTGGCTTCCGTAAAGCGCGTCGTAAAAAACAATTCTCTAAACGCTAAATTAATAGTGTTAATGATTGTGAAAAAGGCCGCTATTGCGGCCTTTTTTATTTTAAGTAAAGTTTGTTATTATTAAATGTTATGCAAAATAGAATATTAAAAGTAGGGGTTGTAGGTGGCACTGGTTATACCGGTGTTGAATTGTTACGTCTGCTGGTTGTGCACCCTAATGTAGAAATTATTGCAGTCACTTCTCGCGGAGAAGCGGGTACGCAGGTTGCGGATATGTTTCCGAGCTTGCGTGGCTATTTAGACATTGCATTTTCAGACCCTGCAACCATTGATTTAGGTGCATGCGACGTAGTATTTTTTGCGACACCCAATGGCATCGCTATGACGCAAACACAAGCCTTGTTTGAAAAAGGGGTAAAAGTCATTGATTTGGCAGCTGATTTCAGAATTCAAGATATTGCGACTTGGGAACAGTGGTACGGTATGCCGCACGCTTGCCCTGATTTAGTGGCAAAAGCCATCTACGGTTTACCAGAATTGAACCGTGAAAAAATTAAAACGGCTCAGCTAGTTGCTAATCCAGGTTGTTATCCAACAGCTGTTCAATTAGGCTTTATGCCATTGTTGGAAGCAGGTATTATTGATAAAAGCAGCCTGATTGCAGATGCTAAATCTGGTGTTAGTGGCGCCGGCCGTAAAGCACAAGTCTCGAGCTTATTTGCAGAAGAAAGTGATAACTTTAAAGCGTATGGTGTGGCAGGGCACAGGCATTTACCTGAGATTATTCAAGGCCTTACAACGATGACAGATGGTCAGGTAGGACTTACTTTTGTGCCACATTTAACGCCAGCTATTAGAGGTATACATGCGACGTTATATGCAAAAGCGATCAAGAATGTAGATTTGCAGGCACTATTTGAAGCACGTTATGTTGATGAACCTTTTGTCGATGTGATGCCAAAAGGCACACACCCTGAAACGCGTTCTGTACGCGGTTCAAATCAGTGTAGAATTGCCGTATACCAACCACAAGATGGTGATACAATTGTCGTGCTATCTGTGATTGATAACTTGGTTAAAGGCGCTGCTGGCCAGGCCGTTCAAAACATGAATATTATGTTTGATTTTGAAGAGGCTGAGGGTTTAGATATTGTGCCGTTAACGCCATAGGTGAGCGTAGTAGTATATGAGAAAAATTGAACGTAGAGTGCGCAAGCACTATGGCCATACTGCTAAACGTGTTGCTGTGCGCTCACATCGGCCATGGTACTTTCGTGCCATGCTAGCGTTGACCTGTGTCGCAATCGGTTTTGGTTTAGCATATTTTATTCTACTCAGTGGTGATTACGAAACAGTCAGCACTAATTTAAAAAAGGAAACACTTGAAAACCAAGTGTTAGAAGCTAAACTTATACAGGCGCAACGTGAGCTTCAAATTGAGTTGGCAACAAATAATAACCTTGCTAAAGAGCTAATAAGTGTTCAAGATGAGAATCTTAAAGTGAAAGAGGATTTATACTTTTACAAAAAGATGCTAAATAAAAAGTAAATTTTAGCGACTAGCGGATAAGGAAGTTAAATTGTTTAAAAAAGAAAATAAAGTTGATGGTCGGATTGATACTTTAATTGGTGCAGATGCTGTTGTTCAAGGCGATATGGCATTTACCGGCGGCTTGCGTGTAGATGGTGTTATTCACGGCAATGTGAGTGAGCAAGGTGCGTCTAGCACGATTGTTGTGAGTGAACATGGACGTATTGAAGGTGCTGTTAATGCGACAAAAATTGTACTAAATGGCACAGTTATTGGGCCAGTAAAAACAAGCCAATTTATTGAATTACAAACTAAAGCGCGCATTACTGGAGATTTGCATTACAAATCGTTAGAGATGCATATGGGTGCTGTCATTGATGGCAAACTTGTACATACAGAAGAAAATGCAACTGATGACTAGGTTTAGTGGTCTTACTAGTGGTTGCTGAAGTAGACAGAAGGAGTTAAAAATGAATACAACAACAGATTTATCGGATATAGAAATGCCAACACCGTTAATTTTTACAGATAATGCGGCAAAAAAGGTGAAAGATCTGATTGAAGAAGAAGGAAGCCCCGACCTTAAATTGCGCGTGTTTGTCAGTGGCGGAGGTTGCTCAGGCTTTCAATATGGTTTTACTTTTGAAGAAGAAGTGAACGAAGATGATACGCAAGTAGAAAAAGATGACGTGGTTTTGTTGATTGACCCAATGAGCTTGCAATATCTGATGGGTGCAGAGATTGATTATCAAGATAATCTGCAAGGTTCACAATTTGTCATCCGTAATCCACAAGCCACTTCAACATGTGGCTGTGGTTCATCATTCTCAGTATAAAGTTACAGAAACCTAGCTATAAAAAAGTCGCGCATTTGCTCGGCTTTTTTATAGCTTAATACTATCGTTTAAATAATTTATCAAGCCCGTTTGTCAGTTTTATTCTGTATAAAATATTATGTCTTAGCAATATATTTAAGCCAACAATAGCCCAAAATGCCTGATGTTAATGAGGCAGCTAAAGTTGCCATCTTAGCACTGTTGATAATATCGGCTTGGTCATAAAAAGCAAGGTTACTAATAAAAATAGACATGGTGAAACCAATGCCTCCCAGCATACCTGCACCAAATATATGTTTTAGGTTTAAGTTATCAGATAATTGTGTGATGCCAAGTTTTATTGCAAGCATGCTCGCAAGTAACACTCCAAATGGTTTTCCAATGACCAAACCAAGCATGATACCTAAATTATTGGTGCTTATTATCTCTGTTGCCCAGTTAGCGTTAATCGCTACACCTGTATTGACAAGTGCAAAGATTGGCAAAATCACAAATGAAACTGGAAACAATAACCTGTGCTCTAAAGTGACAGATGGGGATGGTTGGTTTTTTCTATTGGAGAAAGGGATAGTAAAAGCTAGTAAAACACCAGCAAGGGTTGCGTGTACACCTGACTTCAACATCAATAGCCATAAAATAACACCACCAATTAGGTATAGTTTGAGTGACATGATGCGTAATCTATTCGCGATTAATAAAGTGATCAGTATGCCAATTGCACCTATTAAGTACGGTATGGAAATTGTACTGCTATAAAATAAGGCAATGATAATAATCGCAATCAGGTCATCAATGATGGCAAATGCCACAACAAAGACTTTGAGCGAGATAGGCACGCGCTTACCAAGGATTGCGAGAACACCTAATGCAAAAGCAATATCGGTTGCCATAGGAATACCAATACCCGCTTGTGTTTCAAGGCCAAAGTTAAAATACAGGTGGATAAGTGCAGGGAGCATTACCCCACCAATAGCCGCCGCGATAGGCAGCATTGCTTTCTTTAGGTTAGCAAGCTCACCTTCATAAAGCTCACGCTCTAATTCTAAACCAATCAGTAAAAAGAAAATCGCCATTAAGCCATCGTTAACCCAATGCGCTAGACTTAAACCTAGTATTGGTACTTGTAACGTATTTTGGTACAAATCACTACTATTAGAGTTTGCTATCAGTAATGCAATAACAGCACATGCAATAAGAATTAAACTACTAGATTTTTCAGATTCAAAAAACTCTTTAAAGGCTTGAGTTAGCTGTAATTTCTTATTATTGGCCATGCTCATACTTATCTATCATTAATTGAAATAAATTGCCTGTTCCTAACACCAGTATATAGTTGTCTTGGGCGACCAATTCTCTGTTCTGGGTCAGCGTTCATTTCAGACCATTGCGTTATCCAGCCAGCAGTACGGGCTAGTGCAAATATCGCCGTAAACATTGAATTTGGAATCCCCATTGCTCGCATGACAATACCGCTATAAAAATCAACATTTGGGTATAGTCTGCGAGATACAAAATACTCATCTTCTAAGGCAATTTTTTCTAACGCCATTGCTAATTTAAACATTGGGTCGTTATGCAGGCCAAGTTCATCAAGCACATCGTGACAAGTTTTACGCATAATAGCCGCGCGTGGGTCCATGTTTTTGTAAACACGGTGACCAAAACCCATCAGGCGGAAACTATCATCTTTATTTTTGGCACGTTTGATATATTCCCCTATACGGCTAACATCACCAATTTCTTCTAGCATTTCAAGTGTAGCTTCATTGGCACCGCCATGTGCTGGACCCCACAATGAGGCGATGCCTGCAGCGATGCAAGCAAATGGGTTTGCACCGCTAGAGCCAACTAAGCGCACTGTAGAAGTCGATGCATTTTGCTCGTGGTCTGCATGTAAAATTAAAATACGCTCAAATGCTTTCGCCAAAGTAGGGTTGGGTATATATTCATCACAAGGTGTTGCAAACATCATACGCAAGAAGTTTTCAGCATAACTAAGCGTGTTCTTTGGGTAAATAAAAGGTTGGCCAATTGTAAATTTATAACTCCAAGCGGCTATAGTGGGTACTTTTGCCAATAGCCTTGCAGCAGCAATTTTTCGCAGTTCAGGGTCTGTTACATTGGTATGTTCAGGGTAAAATGCTGCCATTGCACCTACCACTGAAACCATCACTGCCATTGGATGTGCATCACGACGAAAGCCTCTAAAGACATTACCCATTTGGTCATGCAGCATAGTGTGCTGCGAGATGGTGTCATTAAAAGTATTTCTTTGTTCGGCGTTAGGTAGCTCGCTGTTCAATAATAGGTATGCAACTTCTAAAAAATCGCAATTTTCGGCTAGTTGCTCAATGGGATAGCCGCGATGTAATAACAAGCCCTTGCTGCCATCAATATACGTAATGTTAGATTCACATGATGCGGTTGACATAAAGCCAGGGTCGTAAGTGTAGATGCCGTGTTTGCCTAGCTTGCGAATATCGATGACATCATTACCTAAAGTACCCGAAAGTATCGGCAGCTCAATGGGCGCATCGTCATTATCAAAACTGATGGTTGCTTTGGTTGGCCTAGTTTTTTTCATAAGTTTTTTATAAAGGATTCTACAATTTATACAGCTGACATTATAAGTCATGTTATAGACGCTTGCATGCTGCTATACGATTTAAACGATGGCTTTGTGTAAGGTGTTTTTTCTAGTGTTATGTGTTCTTATTGCATTAATGTGGAAAAATAGCCCCTAAAACTCGTGGCGCATTCGCGCCAGTCACCACTGGTAAATTACTTGGTTTATTCGCTAGTGTTTGGCTTGCAAGCCACGCAAAAGCAGCCGCTTCTACCCAATCAACACCAACACCTAATGTATCAGTTTTTGCTATTTTGGTGCTTAGTAATGTTTGTAAGTCTTCTACAAGTAATACGTTATGCGCGCCGCCACCACATAGGTAAATTTCATCAACATCATTGCAGTGGAGGTTAATGGCTTGGTTGATCGTGTGAGCAGTGAGTGCAACCAGTGTGCGGGCAATATCTTGTGGGCGGCAGTGTGGGTATAGTATGTACCGTTTCAACCAGTCATCATTAAATAAATCACGCCCAGTACTTTTTGGTGGTGGTTTAGCAAAATAAGGCTCTGATAACGCACTATTTAAAAAGTTTTCTAGTACCACACCTGTGGCAGCCCATGCGCCATTTAAGTCATAATCTTTACCCAATTGTTGCTTAACCCAGCTATCTAGCAGCATATTGCCAGGGCCAGAATCAAAACCAAGGACTTCACCAGTTTTTGCTAAGTAAGTAATATTCGCGATGCCGCCAATGTTAACAATTGCGCGGTTTTTGTTTGTGCTACCAAATACTGCTTGATGAAAAGCTGGCGCTAATGGCGCACCTTGTCCGCCAGCAGCAATGTCGCGACTACGAAAATCACCCACAACCGTTATATTCGTTAATTCAGCAAGTAGGGCATTGTTGCCAATTTGGATTGTAAAGCCAATATCATCATTATATCGTGGGCAATGGCGAACCGTTTGCCCATGACAGCCAATCGCAGTGATTTGTTGTGGTGTGATTTTATTTTTATCTAAAAGGGTATGAATCGCTTGTGCATATAAATGCGCCAATTTGTTAGCGGTAATGGCGCTTATTGCCAATTCATTTTTTGCTGGAGTATGTAGCGAGAGCAATATTGCTTTTATGGCTGATGGGTAAGGTAAGAAATGCGTTGCGATGACTTGGCAATTTGCATCATTAAATTCGGTGAGCGCAACATCAATGCCGTCTAAGCTGCTGCCCGACATCACACCAATGAACAATCCGCTACTCGCCATTGTTACTTTTTATTTGCAGTCAATTTTGCAGTCAATAAGGGACGGTTTAGCATTTCGATCTTCGCTATCAATGCCAGACTTTTTTGATTAAATGCTTTTTTATACTTAGCGGCTATCGGTTTGCTGGTAGGCAAATCAACTTTCATTGGATCGCGGTGTTTGCCTCTTAGCAAAAACTCATAGTGTAAGTGTGGCCCAGTGGCTAAGCCCGTCATGCCCACATACCCAATAATATCGCCTTGCTTAATTTTAGTGCCTTTTCTGATGCCTTTAGCAAAGCGAGACAAATGACCATAAATGGTGGAGATATTATCATCATGTTTGATTTTAATGACATTGCCGTAACCGCCTTTGCGACCTCTAAATGCGATGGTGCCGCTGCCTGTAGCTTTAATTTTAGTCCCTGAGCGTGCGGCTAAATCTACCCCTTTATGCGCTCTAACGCGGTGTAAAACAGGGTGGTAACGGCCAAGATTAAATGATGAGCTAACGCGGGTAAACTCAAGTGGTGAGCGTAAAAAAGATTTATGTAAACTTTTTCCTTCAGGGGTGTAATAACTGTACCGATTGTCATCATCGTCAAAATGTACAGCTTGATGTGTTTTCCCCTGCGTTGAAAATTCTGCAGCAAGCACCTTGCCAGTTTTGATCAATTTTCCACCATTATAAAAAGACTCATAAATAACATTGAATGTATCACCAGATCGCAAGTCTTCATTAAAATCAATATGACTAGAAAATATATCGGCAACTTGTAAAGCAATTTGATCAGGGATGCCAGCATCATCAGTAGCGCCAAATAATGAGCTCACGATCGTGGCTGACTTTAAAACATGATGATCTTCTAGTACAAGCTTTTGTTGCGCAACTTGGTAACCTGTCGGGGTTAACCCGGCCACTAGCATATTATTGTCCTTCAGTTCATATGCTAGATGTAGCAACTTACCTTGTGCATTGGTTTTAGTTTCTATGGTACGGCCAGGAACCAACTGTGTATTAATTGCCTTCGAGTTTGGGTTAAGCATTAAGAATCTTTTGGCATCGTTATCTCTAATACCTAAGCGATCAAATAAAATACCCAGCGTATCATCGCGCCTAACTTGGTCTACTTGCCAAAACACTTCATCTTGCTGTGGTTTAACAGTCAGCAATGGTAAGGCTACCGCACTGGTGACAGTTTTAATGGGTAAATTGCTTGCTTCACTGTCGTATGCAGTTCCAAGCGAGACAATCAAAGCGAAAAGCGGTAACAACACAGCAAAAAATATCCAGTGCCATTTTATTTCACTCTCGGTTAAAAAGTTGTTTTGCGTTAAAATGGGTCGCTTAGGTATGGGGGGGGGTTTATGCATAATAATCAATTCTAAATTAAAATTTCTTTAATGAACAAGGGCATAAAAGGCATATTAACAGAAATTTATCATTAATGAAAAGTAACTTATTGTAAAAAAACACTTTAATTAAAAATGGAAAGCATTTTGAACACGAATATCAATGAATCGTTAGCCATTATTAAACGCGGCGCAGACGAACTATTAATTGAGCAAACGCTTATTGAAAAGCTTAAAAAAGGTCAACCGCTAAGGGTTAAAGCAGGGTTTGACCCTACTGCGCCAGATTTGCATCTAGGCCACACTGTGCTGATTAATAAATTACGCCAATTGCAAGACTTAGGGCATCACGTCTTATTTTTGATTGGTGATTTTACAGGCATGATTGGTGACCCAACTGGCAAAAGCACAACACGCCCACCGCTTACAAAAGCGCAAGTGGCCGAAAATGCAAAATCTTATGCTAACCAGGTATTTAAAATTTTAGATCGTGATAAAACAGAAATTGTTTTTAACTCGACTTGGTTAGATGACTTAGGTGCTGCTGGCATGTTGAAGTTATCAGCAAGTTTAACGGTGGCACGTATGTTAGAGCGCGATGATTTCTCTAAACGGTTTAAAAGTAAGCAACCTATTGCTATTCATGAATTTATGTATCCGCTACTACAAGGCTATGATTCAGTGGCCCTAAAAGCCGATATGGAGCTAGGTGGTACAGACCAAAAGTTTAACCTACTGATGGGGCGAGAGTTGCAAAAACAAGCAGGGCAATCGCAGCAATGTGTGCTCACCATGCCATTGCTTGAAGGCTTAGACGGCGTTAATAAAATGTCTAAGTCATTAGGTAACTATATTGGCATTGATGAAGCGCCAGCAATTATATTTGCTAAAATTATGTCAATCTCAGATAAACTCATGTGGCGTTATATCGAGCTACTTTCTTTTGAGCGTTTAGAAACCATTGCTGATTGGAAAGCGCAAGTTGCTGAGGGTGAAAACCCACGCAATATTAAAGTGCGTTTTGCGCAAGAAATTGTTGCTCGTTTTCATAGTCAGGCGGATGCAGAAAAGGCATTAGGCAATTTTCAAACGCGCGCTAAAGGCGGCATCCCAGATGATGTGTCTGAGGTAACGGTGAGTATTGAGGGTGAAAGTATCGGTATCGCACAGCTACTTAAAATGGCAGGCTTGGTACAAAGCACTTCTGAAGCCATGCGTACCATTCAGCAAGGCGGTGTTAAGTTAGATAGCAAAAAAGTAACGGATAAAAACTTGCAACTGAACAAAGGTATCACAGTCGTTGCTCAAGTTGGCAAACGTAAATTTGCCAAAATAACAATTTAATTCTTTAATACATTACCTATTATGGGTTTAGTTGTTTAATTTCATACCAACTATGAGCGACATGATGAAAACGATACAAACATACACTTTGCTTGGTTTATTTCTTATCGCATTTCTATACGCTAGTCAGAGTGTGGCAGCGCAGTGCGCTAGCCAAGGCGGCCATAGCTTCCCTTTTTGCATCGTTGTGCTATGGTAAATTAACGGAGAATAGTAATGACTGAAGCGCCATAGCTTCCCTTTTTGCATCGTTGTGCTATGGTTTGCTCAGTGAGGCTGCTTGCGAGATATGTGCCATAGCTTCCCTTTTTGCATCGTTGTGCTATGGTGCGAATCGGCGCTGTAAACACTAAGGTATGGCCATAGCTTCCCTTTTTGCATCGTTGTGCTATGGTCGCCTTGTCAAACACACCCCACCGGTTGTCGCCATAGCTTCCCTTTTTGCATCGTTGTGCTATGGTTATCTATTCCCGTGACGTTAACAATTATGTGCCATAGCTTCCCTTTTTGCATCGTTGTGCTATGGTAATTCATCAAAGTAAAGCTCGCATAATTCAGCCATAGCTTCCCTTTTTGCATCGTTGTGCTATGGTTGTAGCTACAAAATATACCAATTTTTTCAGGCCATAGCTTCCCTTTTTGCATCGTTGTGCTATGGTTGGTGTGAATTTTCACATTATATTTAACCCGCCATAGCTTCCCTTTTTGCATCGTTGTGCTATGGTTGGTGTGAATTTTCAAATTATATTTAACCCGCCATAGCTTCCCTTTTTGCATCGTTGTGCTATGGTTACCACAGCAGTCGGCAATTGTAGTTAGTGGCCATAGCTTCCCTTTTTGCATCGTTGTGCTATGGTCAATTGAAGTTGTGAGTATGGCGCGGCCGAGCCATAGCTTCCCTTTTTGCATCGTTGTGCTATGGTTTGAACGGATGGATCAAAGAGGGTCGAAAAGCCATAGCTTCCCTTTTTGCATCGTTGTGCTATGGTTCAAGACTGCTAAAGTCAAAGGTGACGTGAGCCATAGCTTCCCTTTTTGCATCGTTGTGCTATGGTAGTCTCGGCAATGTTCATTGACAGTTGTGGGCCATAGCTTCCCTTTTTGCATCGTTGTGCTATGGTACCAAAATAACATTACCCTTCGCAACTTCGGCCATAGCTTCCCTTTTTGCATCGTTGTGCTATGGTAGTGTTAGAGTCGTGGCCGACGTGGACCAAGCCATAGCTTCCCTTTTTGCATCGTTGTGCTATGGTCAATACCTTGAGCTATGATAGGCAGCGTCGCCATAGCTTCCCTTTTTGCATCGTTGTGCTATGGTCCGTTCCTTTTAGTGAGCTGAAAACAAAGAATAAATGGCGGATAGCTTAGAGTAAAAGGAGCTGTCCGCCATTGTTTTTTGTGTCT